>TARA_R110002020_G_scaffold475796_1_pt1 | contig 129507 bp, 118 predicted proteins | sample TARA_R110002020 | Tara Oceans TARA_R110002020 (sample SAMEA4396489) | marine metagenome | biome: Westerlies Biome; feature: [MES] marine water layer (ENVO:01000295) within the mesopelagic zone...; material: water (ENVO:00002006), including particulate matter (ENVO:01000060)...
ATATCTTTACTATAAATAAAGATACGTATTTAAATACTGACCTCTCTTATTTTAATTTAATTAAACAAAAAAAAGAGCGTCGTGTGCGCTCTTTTCCTTACCTAAATTTTTATGCTATTTGGCATCCAAAACTTTGGTACTGACATAGGCAATCGATCTTATGATTTTTCCCTCATCGTCAAAATCATGAAGATATAGGGCAGGTAAAATTATTTTTTTACCGTCCGACTTTCTTGTCAATCTAAATTTCCACCATGATTGTACCACCTTCGCATCCTGCATATCGTACTCCAAATAGTCGGGATAACCGGTCTCATCTATACTATCAAAATCATAGGCTTCCATTAATTGCCTATTGCGCTCCTTTATCTCATCCAAGTTAAGAGACTCTTCATCAGGAAGTTCCAAACTATAAAATTTAGCATCATCGGCAAAAAAACTATATGCCGTATCCATATCATTAAATTCGAATGCATGCATCATTTTCCTCACCGTATTAATATTGTCATGATGATTATAAATGGTACCATTTTGTCGATCACTAAAACTCCTTCTCACTTCCCAAATAACATCATTATCATAATAATCGATCATGTTTTTAATTTTATTATTCTCATCCAGTTTATAGAGCCTATGGTAAGGCATATCCAATTTGACGCCGGATTTGTTATGCATCCCTTTTAAATGGTCCCAAGTCTGTACCCAAACCCCGCTTTCTTTATATTCCAAAGCATCGGGATAAGATCCTGCCGTAGGTTCCATTGATAGGTAAGACATATTGTTTTTCCAAAAATCTACCCGTTGCAGGAATTCTTCCTTCGTAGTACCTTTATCATCTTTATTGGTACTAAACCCGTTATAGGCCATAAAGTCATCGGTAAGATAAGTTCCAACCTTGTCCGAATCGCCTGCCACAAAGGCTGCCATCATTTCATTAACTACTCCAATTGCAGGATGTTCCAGATAAATGGTCCCATTTTTTTTCTTCTGTGAATAGCCAAATACTACTACGAGTACCATAGCTATTAAAATTGATTTTTTCATTTTAATATTGGTCTTAAATTATTAGAGTTTAGACATAATACTATATCCATATAGCCTGAAGTAAATTAGATTTCTGCATTTTTTTTTGGCACCAAGGACGAATGCACGTTTTTTTTGTACGAAACATGACTATTAGTTATCCAATTCCTGATACCTTCTACCAATACCTATCCATAATTAGAGAAACCAAGAAATCGTTGTCGTTTGTTATCAACCTTAAGATAATTATATTACTTATCCTAGATCAATGGAAGTTCGGCAATGGATTTTTAATTTTGGGCAAACAAAAAAATATCATGAAAACTATTCTACATACAGCAGAGAGCAGAGGACATGCCGATCACGGTTGGCTAAATTCCTACCACAGCTTTAGTTTTGCCAATTATCACAACCCGGAGCGTATGAACTTTGGAGTTCTTAGGGTGCTAAACGACGATACCGTCTCTGGAGGGCAGGGCTTCGGTCAACATCCGCACAAGAACATGGAAATCATTTCCATTCCCTTGAAAGGAGATTTGGAACACAAGGACAGTATGGGAAATACCACCGTTATCAAAGAAGGTGATGTACAGGTGATGAGTGCAGGAACCGGTGTTTTTCACAGTGAGTTTAACAAGAATAAAAATGAAGAGGTTAAATTTCTGCAGATTTGGGTGTTTCCAAAAACACAAAATATAACTCCCAGATATGATCAAATTTCTACCCGTGATCTGGCTACTAAAAATTCCTTGTACCAAATCCTTTCTCCCGAAAAAACGGAGCAGGGAGTATGGATTCATCAGGATGCTTGGTTTTCCTTGGGTGATTTTGAAACAGAAAATACTTCAACTTATACTTTAAATAAGACCGGTAATGGTCTATATATATTTGTTCTGGAAGGCGAGGTTGCCATTGGGGATCAAGCCTTAAAAAGACGAGACGGAATGGGAATATGGGATACCGACCAAATTGAGCTTACTGCAACAGCACCCAGCAAAGTACTATTAATGGAAGTTCCAATGGCACAAATTTAAAACCCCATTAACCAAATCATTGCATTCTCCTTTTGCCGAGGTGGTAGGTGGTTTATCGAGTTTAGTATGCACACAGGACTATATATCCCATATTTTCCCTAAATTAATGGTGCTTTTTTACATAAAATATGTGTTTTGAAAAAAATTGAACTCCTGTTCACCGCAATCATTCTATTTCCCCTTACCTTTTCATGCTCCAAAGAAAGCAAAGAGGATCTTATAGACATTGTGGTCAATGAAAAACCTACCGATCAACCGGACGAAGAGCCTGAAGTGGAAGAACCCTTAATAGAAAGTAGTCCAATCCCCAACAACCCCCAAAGAACAGGAAACGCTTCTGTTGGATACGAATATTTAATTTCTGGCAACTATATGAGTTCCGGGGTTCCCTATGACGCATTTTTGCTAGGGACCAGCGTTAATCCTGATAACCGCCTCAACAGAATTGGGGACAACGCAAACCTGCCGTACGATTATACCGCTATAACCGCCACCAATGGAGCAAAAGTAGTGGCACCCAATTGCATGGCATGCCATGCCTCCACCATAAACAATGAATTTATTATTGGCCTGGGGAGCCATGATGCCGATTTTACGGTTAACCGGGCAAGTAATATAGCCTTACTGAACTCCGGTATCAGAGCCTTGTATGGCGGGGAGGAGAGCGCGGAATGGCAGGCATACGACCAATTTAGAAAGAGCATAGTTGCCATTGGCCCTAGGACAATGACAGAAACCAGGGGTTCCAATCCCGCAGATAAAATTACACAGGTGTTGATAGCGCATCGGGATAAAAGTACTTTGGTATGGCAGGACGCGCCATTGGTGGACATACCAGAAGAGGTAATCCCGTCCGATGTTCCCGCATGGTGGCTATTAAAGAAAAAGAATGCCATGTTTTACCACGCCATTGGTCGCCTTGATTTTTGCAAGTCTTTTATCGGCTCCAGCCTGCTGACCTTGGGTGACGCAACAAAGGCTGCTGAAATAGACGCTAAAATGGTAGATGTACTGGCCTATATTCAGAGTTTGAAAGCTCCGGAATATCCATTTTCCGTAGATCAAGATTTAGCACAACAAGGCAAACAATTATTTGAAAATACCTGCGCAACCTGTCACGGCACTTATGGAAACAGCCCAACCTACCCTAATTTACTTGTGACTTTAAAGTCCGTTGGGACCGACCCGGAATTATCCGATCATTACACTAAATCCTCCCCCATGAACAATTATTTTATGGATTGGTTCAATTCAGGATGGTTCGGTACGCATGGGAATAATTTACAGATAAAGGCAGAAGGCGGATATATTGCCCCGCCCTTGGATGGTATATGGGCAACAGCCCCCTACTTCCACAATGGATCCGTGCCTACCTTGGAGGATGTCCTGAACAGCCAGAACAGACCCACAAGATGGAGCAGGTCTTTTGACAATACCGACTATGACCAAACTAAAGTAGGCTGGATCTATTCTATCGAACAGACCAAAGTTGATAAGAACACTTACGACACTACTTTAAAGGGATATGGAAATTCAGGTCACACCTTTGGCGACCATTTGACAGATTCTGAGAGATCCGCATTAATAGAATATCTAAAAACACTGTAATTCAACACTTTACAAGTATTGAATTAATTTAAAAAAACAAGCTAATATATACCCCGTAAAGAAAATTTTCTTGGCACTTGCAGTGGTATTTACCACAATCAAATAGACTTAAGGAATTTTTATTCCTCGGGTGGCCTACCGTGAATATCTTCGTAAATAGTATCGAAGTTTTGACGCAAATGTGTACTTAATTTTTTATGATAGTCATCCGTTAACCACTTCAGGAAGTTATAGGTACTTTTGCTAATGCATTTGGCATAACGCTGAATTCTGTCATCAATATCCGGACCCAACATTTTTGAGAGTGCCAGGGCATCATATACATCCTCACTGTTTTCCACACATATTCTGGCATGTTGGGCTATAGAACGCTCCAATACCACCTTGGATGTTTCCCCATTTTTAATGGAATCCACATAAGTTTCCTTGATGTCGAAATACACCTCCTCGGAATTGGCAAATTCTGCCCGCAATTCTTCTGGCATCTCCCATTTAAAATTGCTCTCCAGCTCTTCATCACTCAAAAGCCTATCAGCATAAAAATTTGGTGATTTAAAAATGGTCTGCCAGTCCAAATCTGCCCCCCAGGGACCAAAGCGATGGAAATTGTTCCCTAGGTCAATTACTGAAAAGGTAGATTTATTGTTCAAAATCCTGGAACCACGACCTATCATCTGATAATACAAGGTCAAGGATTTAGTTGCACGGTTCAATATTATCGTGTCTATGGTAGGTTCATCAAATCCGGTGGTCAAAATACTTACGGACGTCAAAATAGCATTAGGCGTCATGTTAAACCATTTTAAGATGGTCTTACGCTGCTTCTTGGTAGCAGTATTGTCCAAATGGGCTATTGGATAGCCTGCAGCCCTAAAAGTCTCATAAACGTGTAGGGAAGTGTTAATACCATTATTAAAAATCAAGGTCTTCTTACCTTTGGAGTGTTTTTCATAAGCCTCCAAAAGCTTACTGAGCATCTGGCTATTATTATAAAGATCCTCAGACGATTTTACAGTATAATCCCCATTGGATCCTACTTCCAAAGAAGTTAGTCCCATATTGTAGGAATAGAATTCCGCCCGTGCCAAAAACTCATTCTCAATAAGGGATTCTATTGTTTCCCCTACGATCAATTCATCATAATTGTCTTTCATGGGCAAGTCCTTGTTGGAACTCAAAGGGGTAGCCGTAACTCCCAAAACAAATGATTTCTCAAAAAACTTGAACAGTTTTGTAAAGGAATTATAATGTGCCTCATCAATAATTACCAAGCCAACATCGGAAATATCCAATTTATCGTCCTGTAGCCTGTTGTTCAATGTCTCCACCATGGCCACAAAACAACTGTATTCCTCCTGATCGTCCAGATTGGCCTTACTATCCACAACTTTATTGGTTACCCCAAAACTGGTGAGCATGGTAGAAGTTTGTTTGCAAAGCTCTATACGGTGGGTCATGATCAGCACCTTCTTATTGTGGTGCTTGAGATATTGCCTTACGATTTCGGAAAAAATAACGGTTTTACCACCACCTGTAGGCAATTGATACAAAAGATGATAATCATCGGGCGCTGTTTCAAATTTATCAAAAATCTGGTCTATAGCTCCTTTTTGATAGCTGTATAGCTCCTTATCCGTTTTTCTTTCTACAATGGCATTGGCAATCAAAGTCTCCGACATAATCTCTTTTTTGGATTGCAAAACTAAGCCCTTTGTTGGGTGTTTGACGAATATTTACAGAAAATTTATGGATTATTTTTTTTTGAATATCGATGTCAGGCCAATTAGAGCCCATATTGGGACACAATAAACGGTAGCTTAAATATAAAATCGGGCCGCAACATAACTTGATGACCCAATCCTTTTAGTTCTTGGCCAGGTTTCTTAGCGCCACCCATTGTTTAAGCATTTCCCTGGAATCCGTAGCCGGATAACCCAGTACGGTTTTTCCGGGAAGCACGTCATTCATCACCCCGGAACCTGCCCCTACAACAGCACCAGAATTAATGGTAGTATGGTCTTTAATGGAAGCACTCCCTCCTATTATTACACCATCGCCCAGGGTTACGGAACCAGCCAAACCACTGTGCCCTGCCATAATACAGGATCGTCCCAATACACAATTATGTGCTATTTGGACCAAATTGTCTATCTTACACCCATCACCTACGATTGTGGAGCTGAATTTTCCACGGTCAACACAGGAATTGGCCCCAATTTCAACATATTTGCCGATTACAACATTCCCTATTTGGGGTATTTTCACCAAACCTCTACCGTCCTCACTTGGTCTATAGCCAAACCCATCCGCACCAATACTCACATTGGTATGGAAAATACAATTATTGCCTATAATGCTGCGCTCCCTAATAACGGTACCCGACCAAACTACGGTATGATGGCCAACAGTACTCTCATCAAAAATGGTCACGTTGGGATAAAGGATTACCCCATCTCCCAAAACTACATTTTTACCCACATAACTGCCCGCTCCAATCTTACAACCTTTACCCAAAACTGCAGTTTCGTGCACAATAGCCATAGGATGTATTTCTTCCAATAATTCAGGTGGCTCCGGCTGAAAAGCCTCTAGCAATTTGGCCATGGCCAAGTCGGCATTTGCCACCTTGACAAAAGCCCTATCCGCACCAGGAAGCATTTTCACGGCATTGGACACTATAGCGGCACTGGCGCCGCTAGAATCCCATTGTCGCGCATATTTATTACTGGAAATAAATGTAATTTGCTGATCTTTGGCCCTGTCTATTTGTTCGGCACCAATAATTGGCTTATTATACCCCCCAATGAGCTCCCCATTCAAAAGCTCACTTATTTCTGTAACTGTAAATGATTTCATTTAATGTTTTCGTTATTGTTTTATTGCTATAACATTGATTAATTTCCTGCCAAATATTTAAATATAGCGCTAAATATCAAACTATATTGTTAATTTTCTGCTTCGCAGGCTTACAAAATAAATTTTATTGATAGGTGGTATTGATTTTTTTGTCCCCTGAAAATTACTCTGCTTCCATTCTTCCCAACTATTTCCTTAGCGATTTTATGTACAATTGTTCCACCTTTTCACGTGCCCAAGGAGTCCGTCTTAAAAATTTTAAACTGGATTTAACGGAGGGGTCATGAGTAAAGCATCGAATATTGATTCTTGCACCCATTTCCTCCCACCCATATTGGGCCACCAACGAGTCTAATATAGCGGCCAAGGTAATGCCATGCAAAGGATCCTTACTGGTATTCATATTAAGTAAATTGTTAAGCAGAGTGTACTATAGTTTTCATTAACAACTAAATACTATTTTCTTTTTTTATTTTTTTTGGCAAAATTTTTATCTCCTCTTGTAATTGGCTTTTTATATTTTTTTGCAATTTCCCTCTTATAGGATCCACCTTGGTTTATCTTTTTATTCTTTTCCGCTTTCTCATGAAATGCGGCCCCACGGGCCTCCAGTTCGGCCGCACTCACAGGATTGTTGTGTTCCAAGTTTTTGGGTCGCTCCTCTGGTGCCAATTCCTCGGATATCTCTACCTCCTGCGGAAACTCCAACAACGGAATTTGATAATCCATTAATTTCTCTATTGCGTTTTTAAACTCCTCCTCTTTCTCGGTGTACAACAACATGGAGTTTCCTTTTTTCTCCGCTCTTCCCGTCCTACCTATACGGTGCATATAGTTCTCAGGATATATAGGAGTGTCAAAATTGATAACATGTGTAATTTGTTCCAAGTCCAAACCTCTGGACATTACATCGGTAGAAACCAATATCCTGTTTTTTCCTTCATCGAATTGCTTGATGGACCTAATTCTATAATTCTGTGTTTTATTGGAATGGATTATCGCTGCCTCATCACCAAAATCTCCCTTAAGGGCCTCAAACAACCTATCGGCACTTCTCTTATTGGAAACAAAAATCAACACCTTTTTATAAATGGTCTTATCTTTCAAAAGAAAGGCCAAAAGGTTTACCTTGGTGTAATAGTTTTGAACGGCATAGGCAACTTGCTCAATATTTTCCAATGGGGTCCCACTAACGGCAATCGATATTTTTACCGGCCCAATAAAAAAGTCCTCTATCAATTTGGAAACCTCCTCTGTCATAGTAGCAGAAAACATGATGTTCTGTCTTCTCTGTGGCATTAATTCAAAAATATTGGTAATCTGAAAACGAAAACCAAGATCCAACATAACATCGACCTCATCGATCACCAATTTCTTGACATCCCTAAGCTTAACGGTCCTATCCAATGTAAGATCATACAATCTACCTGGGGTAGCCACCAGGATATCACATCCTTGGGCTACTGCCTGCCGCTGGGTATTTATATTTGCCCCGCCATAAATACCGCAAACTCTAACGGTCATATATTTGGAATATGCTTCAATATTGGCAACCACCTGCAACACCAGTTCCCTTGTTGGCACCAATATCAGTATTCTGGGGTTAATTTGTTTCGAAAATTTCAACTCCTGTAAAAGCGGCAACATATAGGCAAAAGTTTTCCCCGTGCCTGTTTGTGCAATCCCTACTATATCTTTACCTGACATGATTACGGAAAAGGCCTCTTGCTGAATGGGAGTCGGGACTGAAAAGCCCAAATCCTCTATTGCATAATGTAATTGTTTAGATATATTAAAATCCGAAAAAGTACTCATTCCCAATATTTTTGGACAAAGGTAGAGTTTATAATCTTCATATTTGCCGTTCCCACCTTAGTTGACCATAATCATTGGATAAAATGGATTCTTAATTAAAACCTAATTCTCGAGTTTAACTTTGGGATAATTATTATTTTGAACCCCAAGAACAATCCAAAATCTTAAATATGAAAAAGGCGTACTTACTATTGGCCCTACATTTATTTTGTTTTACCCATGCCAGCTTTACCCAAACTACAGATAAAATTGTATCCCAAATAGTGTCCGAAGTCTATGGAAATTCGCAACTGGAAACCTTGGGGCATGAATTACTGGATGTCATTGGTCCTAGACTGGTAGGCACACCACAGATGCAACAGGCCCATGATTGGGCACTTACCAAATACACCAACTGGGGAATTGCCGCCAAAAACGAACAATGGGGCCAATGGAGGGGCTGGGAACGGGGAATAACACATATAGACATGGTCTCACCAAGAATACAAACCTTAAAGGGAACGCAATTGGCATGGAGCCCAAGCACTGGGCGCAAAGGTATTACTGCAGAACTAACGGTTTTGCCCACAGTTGCGGATTCGGCGGAATTCAATAAATGGCTACCAAGCGTTAAAGGCAAGATGGTAATGATCTCCATGAAGGAGCCTACCGGGAGGCCGGATTATAACTGGGAAGAATTTGCAACTCCGGAGTCCTATGATAAAATGAAAAAAAATAGGGAGATCCAAGAAAATGAATGGTCAAAAAATATGCAACGCATAGGATATAACAGGTTGTCACTACCACTTGCCCTGGAAAAAGCTGGAGCTGTGGGAATAGTTAGTTCTTATTGGTCCAAAGGTTTTGGGGCGAACAAAATTTTTGGTGCGAATACGGACAAAATACCCATTATAGATTTGGAATTGGAAGACTACACCATGCTATACAGATTGGTAGAGCATGGCAATCATCCCAAAATAAAAATTTTGGCGGAGTCCAAGGAGCTCGGTGCCGTCCCTACCTTTAACACCATAGCAGAGATAAAAGGTTCGGAAAAACCCGATGAATATGTTATTCTATCGGCACATTTTGATTCTTGGGATGGCGGGACGGGGGCCACGGACAACGGAACCGGTACCTTGGTCATGATGGAAACCATGCGGATACTTAAAAAATTATACCCCAATCCCAAAAGAACCATTTTGGTTGGCCATTGGGGAAGCGAAGAGCAGGGACTGAACGGTTCTAGGGCCTATGTAGAGGATCATCCTGAAATAGTGGGCCAAGTGCAAGCTGTTTTTAATCAGGATAATGGAACCGGGAGGGTAGTAAAAATATCCGGAGGGGGGTTCGCCAAATCCTATGATTACATTCCAAGATGGCTGTCCGCCGTACCGGATGAAATAACCCAACATATAGAGACCACATTTCCTGGAATGCCGGCAGGCGGAGGATCGGATAACGCCTCGTTTATTGCCGCGGGAGCCCCAGCCTTTTTTCTTAGTTCCTTAAACTGGTCTTATTGGAACTATACCTGGCACACCAATAGGGATACCTATGACAAGATTGTTTTTGACGATTTAAAGAACAATGTAATCCTTACCGCAATATTAACTTATATGGCTAGTGAAGACCCGGAAACGGCTTCTAGGGAAAAACGAATATTACCGGTTGATCCTAAAACTGGGGAAGAATCCATTTGGCCTGCTCCGCGTTCCCCAGAAAGGAAAGGAGGATTGTAAGAATTTACCATAAATTTCCCTTGGGTTTAATAAAAATAAAGACTAACTTAAATTCCAGAATTTATATCAGATCTTACTTAGGTCTGTTAACTTAAAAACAATTAAATATGACTATCAATTTTGTATATGATGATGTAAAAGCCAGTGCCCGTTTAGAAGAATTGGCCACCAAAAAGTTGGAAAAACTTGAAGACAAATATGATTTTATAGTGCGTGCCGATGTTTTCTTTAAAAAAGAGAATACTTCCTCACCAAATACCGGTTTGATATGCAATATAAGGCTAAGTGCCCCAGGCCCTAGATTATTTGCGGAGTCCACCAACTCCAAATTTGAAGTTTCCATCGCCGCTTCTGTAGATGAACTTGAAAGACAATTGGAGAAAAGAAAAGGAAAAATGAAAACCCACTAACCTGAAGTCCAGAAATCGGAATACTAAAAATGCCCCAGAAGTGAATCCTACTGGGGCATTTTTATTGGCCAATATTGGAAATATAAACAAAGCTTCCCATTTCTCAATCGTCTTCTTCTTCAAATTTAGTGTCGGCCAAAGTTTTCATCAATCGGTCGGAGAACGGATTTTTATACAAATCCCTCATTAATTTTTTTCTTTTGCGATCCGAAATGTCCAAAGTATCCAAAATATCTTTTCTTCTTCTGGCCTCAACAATCCTCTTTTTCTTCAAAGCCATCCGATCATCGGCAGACAATATCATGTCTGGCTCATACTTTTCCAGTACCGTCCATTTTTCCACTTTCAGCTTTTCACCCAATGTGTCACTCCCTTTGGATTGTGCATAGCCGTCCATCAAAAAAAAACCCATAGCAAGCACAATGACAGCGCTGTATATATCTTTAATCATGTTTCATAAAAAGTGTCTGCTTAAAGTTATAACATTTTATTCATCCTTCCCCGCCTTAAATCCAGCCCAGACATACAGTATATCGTGTTTTATAACCTTCTATCGATTATCTAGATGTGTTCATTGTACCAACTGCCTCAAAATCCGACAAAATGCACTACTCCATACCCGAAAAAAGAATGTTACCGGTTCCCACTTGTGATTTAAAAATGATACTTACATTTGTGCCTTTAAATACGATAGTATATGTTAGTTTGGGGCTCTTTTATTGGTCTGATAATCATTTTTTTGGCACTGGATCTAGGTGTTTTTCACAAACATGAACATGTAATAAAATCTAAGGAAGCAGGAATATGGACCGCCATATGGGTTACCGTGGCCCTTAGTTTTAGTGGGGTTATATATTGGTTGTTCTCCAATAATATCCTTGACAATCCTACTGGGTTGGCCCCTAACGACGCTGTTTTAAAGTACATCACCGGTTATCTTATTGAACTGTCGCTAAGTGTAGACAATGTCTTTGTAATTGCCGTAATATTTAGCGCTTTTAAGATTCCTGCCATTTATCAGCACAGGGTATTGTTCTGGGGCATATTGGGAGCAATTGTTTTCAGGGCCTTAATGATCATTTTTGGGGTTGCCCTAATTAATAAATTTGATTGGATCATTTATGTCTTTGGTGTATTCTTGCTATACACCGCCTTTAAAATGCTGAAATCGGACAATAGTGAATTTGATCCCAAAAAATCCTTCGTGTTTAAAAGGTTAAAAAAGATTTACCCCATAACGGCAACCATAAAGGGCCACGACTTTTTTGTAAAGCGCATGGGAGTGACGGCCGCTACACCACTTTTCGTTGCGCTGGTAGTAATTGAACTTACGGACATTCTTTTCGCACTGGACAGCATCCCTGCTATTTTGGCCATTACTGCCGACCCCTTTATAGTTTTTAGTTCCAATATTTTAGCCATATTGGGCCTGAGATCCATGTATTTCCTCATTTCCAGAATGCTGGAAAAATTCAGGTATATTAACTATAGCCTGGTAGTGATTTTAGCTTTTGTAGGTTTAAAAATGTTGTTCTCCCATCATATCGAAATCCCAGAGTGGGTTTCCCTTACGGTGATATCAGTATCCTTGGTGGGGGGAATAATTTCCTCACTGCTCATCTCTGAAGAAAAAGATAAGGAAAAAAGCTAATTATTTCTTATCCTGTAATTTTTGAGTAATAATATTCAGAGCATCCCTTACGGTATGCATTTTGTCCATATCCTCATTTTCCAAACGTATCCCAAATGCATCCTCTACATCCAGGACAATATCAACCAAATTGGCCGAATTGATATTGAGTTCTTTGACAAAATTACTGTCTTCCCCAATGGCGCCTATAGGAACATCTTCAGGAAGATAAGTCTTAACGATATCCTTCAGTTGCACAAAATGTTGATCATTCCCCATTGTTACATTTCTTTATAGTCATTAAAGATAACACAGGCATTTACATCTCCAAATCCAAAACTTGCTTTTGCCACTATTTTAGGTTTATGGGAAGTTGTTTTCATGGGTATTCTCGAAGCATCAACCAATTCTAGGATCTCGGGATGAAGGTCTTGACAGTTTCTATTCCCAAATACCAATCCCTCTCGGTATTGTAGCAGGGAAGCTATACATTCCACACTGCCCGAAGCGGCCAGACAATGTCCTACCAGCCCCTTTGTAGCGTTTATATAGGGAAAATCCTTGCCCGTGCGCCCCAAGGCCTTGCTCCAATTTCTAATTTCTTCGGCATCTTTTGATGTTGCCGTTAAATGCCCATTAATAACATCAACTTCAGATTTTTCTACCCCTGCATCCTTCAATGCCTCCAGTATACATCTCTGTACTGCCTGACTATTAGGAGCCGTCATACTGCCTACACCTCGCTGCCCACCACTATTGATTGCTCCTCCCAAGACCTCCGCATATATCCGGGCCCCTCTCTTTAATGCGCTGTCCAATGACTCCAACACCATGGCTCCTGCCCCACTTCCCGGAACAAAACCAGAGGCACTGGCACTCATTGGCCTACTGGCCTCATCCGGATTGTCGTTGTAACTGGAGGGAAGTATACGCATAGCATCAAATCCACCCCAAATATACGGTCCGCTGTCGTTACAACTCCCTACCAACATCCTTTCTGCCTTTCCCGCCCTTATCCGCTCCATTCCCATAATTACTCCTTCAGTGCCCGTTGCACATGCCGAAGAATTTGTAGTAACCTGATTCCCACATCCCAAAATTCCACCGAGATAAGCACTTATGCCACTGGCCATAGTCTGCATTACGGAATTACTGCCCAAACGGCGGGTATTATTATCATCTATTAATTGGATGGATTCCCTTAGCTTATCTATTCCCAAAATTCCAGTTCCAAAAATAATTCCGCTGTCCCAATCAGGTTGATCCTTATTTGACTTGTCCAGACCTGCATCCATCCAGGCATCCGTTCCGGCCATGACACCGTAAACAATACCGCTTGAGTTTAGACCCTTTAATTGTAATGGGGTAAAATAAGATTCCTTTAAACTTTCCGATATTTCTGGTTTTCCTGCTATTTGACATCCAAAACCCAGGTCGGCCAATTCCTGATGAAAAGTAATTCCGCTTCTGCCAGTTAGCATTGCATCACAAAAATTGCCTAGGCCTACCCCGTTAGGAGCACATATACCAAGTCCGGTTACCACTACCCGCCTACTCATATATTGCTGTTTTTTATCATCCCGGACAAAACACCCTTGCAAACCAACTGGGCTTCCTGGTTGTACATTTTAACCTCACATTTTAATTTATTAAAGCGAAAGAAAAGCTTGTTCGCTTGTACGGTTACGGTCTCTAAAGGAAAGACCGGCAACAAAAATTGCATCTCGGTACTGCTCAAAGCCACCTGGAAATCTCTTGCTTCCAATTCTTCCACATGTAGCAAGTGAATGCCCAAGCACACCAATCCGATCTGGGCACAACATTCTGTAAGGATTACCCCAGGTGTAACGGGCCGCTCCTTGAAATGCCCTATATAAAAGAATTCATCCTTTTTAAAGGTGTAGCAACCTTCAATGGCATTGGCACTCACCATATTAATCCTATCAACGAATAGGAAAGGTTTAGTATAAGGCAATTTGTTAATTATATCATTTATAATAAGCATTTAACAATCCTTTATTTAAATTATTACTTTACACATATAAGTTGAAGCAATACCCAATACTTTTAAAATTTTTGGCTCTATTACCATTCCAGTAAAATGCGTTGGGCAGAGAATCCGGGGCCAAAACTCAACAATAAACCCTGATCCCCTTTAGGGATATCCTTATCCATAAATCGCTCTAAAACATAAAGCACCGTGGCGCTGCTCATATTACCATATAAACGCAGTGTTTCCCGGGTATCCTCCAAATTCTTGCCCAATGCACCAAACAAATCCTCCACTGTCTCTACAATTTTCTTTCCTCCCGGATGAAAAATTAAATGATCCACTTTTTCAATACTACTACCATACCTCCTTAAAAATGGATGGATGACTTCTGGGAAATGTTCAAAAATCGTCTGGGGCACCAAGGGATCCAAAATCATTTTTAAACCCGAATTGGTTAAATCGAAACCCATCATTTGTGTAGCGTTGGGAAAATGATACATTTCCTCCCCAACAATTCTTGGCCCCTTGGCGTCTTTTTCAGAAGACACCAAAACACAGGCAGCGCCATCTCCAAAAATAGCGGCGCTTACCATATTTGCCATGGAATAGTCATTGAGCTGGAAAGTTGCAGTTGGACTTTCAACTGCCACAATGGCCGCCCTCTTTCCTGGGTTGGATCTCAAAAAATTACTGGCATATATTAAACCGGAAACACCTGCTGCGCAGCCCATCTCCGTAACGGGTAATCGCACAATATCTTTCCTGAGGTCCAAATCATTAATAAGATAAGCATCCAAGGACGGAATCATAATTCCTGTGCAGCTAACAGTAATTATATAATCCAGACTGTCTGCCGACCACCCACTTTTAACAAGTGCCCGCTGCAGAACAGTTCGTCCCAACTTCTTGACCTCACGGATATAGACATTGTTTTTATCTTCAAAAGAAGTAGCTTCAAAAACCTCTTCAGGGCTCATTATACTGTAGCGTTTGTCTACAGCCGCCCCTTCAAAAATTTTAAGCACTTTACGCTGTAACCGATCATCCTGTCCGTACAGCCATTTCTTCACAAAAGGTAAAATATCCTTGGTGTTTCTACTGTATTGTGGCAATGATTTGGTTACTGCAACTATCCTAGTCCCTTCCATACGGCAACTGTTTTCCCTTTATTCTCATTATCCATAGGTATCTAAATGCCCATCTCCAACAAATATCATGTTCCACATGGGGCAGATTAATGGAAAGATCTTCCAAATCCAATTTGGTAAACGCGCTTTTTATGGAAACCAAACCATCATGTTTCGCAATCTTTGTTTTTATAAAAATAAGGCTAAACAGCTTAAAAAGATAATAGGAAACTTTACTCCTTTGCAAATCATTTATAACAATGCCCAAACTGCTCAGTTTTACAAATTGATCCAGAAAAAGAGGTATATCCTTAGAATCAAAATGATGCATGGTTAGCGTGCAAAGTAAAATATCACATTGTAGGTTTTTTGCTTCCGGCCCCAAAATATCCAATTCCAGGAACCTTATATTGGAATAGTCTTTAGAGTTTTCTTTGGCCAGCGCAATAGATTTCGAATTTAAATCCACCCCTATAAGATTTAGTTTTATAGGTTTGTTCCTGTAAAATGCGGCAACTTTAGCCAACATGGCCCCATCCCCACAACCCATATCCATAATTGTATAGGAATTTTGGGGATTTTCTTGAATTATTTTTTCAATAGCCCGTATGGAAAGGGAAAAACCTTGTAAAACGGTATTGACCCTATTTATGTCCGCATAAACTTTCTGCAACAAAAGGGTATCCAATAAAGGATCGTCCATAAGCTCTCTGCCGCAACTACGTCTTTTAAAATTCATTAACTCTGGATAATTTGTCCATGGGTATTTTTGATAAGCTTATTTACAATATAGGGAGAATTAGTCAATATCCCCATTGCTAAATTGGATAGCCTTGGATTCAGCAATACCGCTTGCAACTGCCTGCCCATCCACAACCTCTTGGCAAATATATGCTTCCATTCGGTTTCATAATCCATCTCCAACCTGGACCGATTCTGCATTCCGTTTTTAAAATAAGCATGTATAGCTTCCGAGGCAATTTTAGCACTATGGATTGCCATGGCCATACCATTGCCGCACAAAGGATGTATAAGACCAGCAGTATCCCCGCACATAAAAATATGATTCTCCACTGGCTTTTTTTTATGAAATGAAATCTGTCCTATGGTCAGTGGTTGCTCAAATAAGATCTCGGCATCATTTAGAAATTTGCCAAGATATGGGTTCCTAGCAATAATATTCTGATTAAAACCGGTAATATCCTTCTCTTTTTTAAAACTATCGTAAGAAACCAGATAACAGAAATTTACGGCCCCGTTCTCCGTTTTGGAAAGTCCCCCGTAACCGCCCCTGAAATTATGGATAGCCACTAAGTTATCAGGAAAGGAGTCTAACTTATAATGCGCCTTTACAGCCAACCATGGGGATTTTTTCTGAATAAAGTAGCGCTTTAGATCCTTGTCCAAAACCCCTCTTTTTCCATAGGCTCCAATAACAAATTTGCTGATGTATTCCTGACCCGATTCCACACCGACCCTAAAATTGTCATTTTCATAGCTAATGGAGGTTACACTTTTAGTGAAAACAATTACTCCCAAATCCATTGCCCTTTTGTACAAAAGATGGTCAAAAGTATATCTACTAAGACCAAACCCTCCCATAGGCAGTTTAGCCTTTAAGGCCTTCCCCTTTTCTAGACTCAGGAGCATTTCATTAAATTGAAAGGTTTGTGGCAATGAAATTCCCAAAAACTTCAAATAAGGAATCACTTCGTTGGAAACATACTCTCCGCAAACTTTATGATGGGGGTATGGTTTACTTTCAAAAACAGCCACATTGTAGTTTTCCCTTCGCAAGTGAATGGCAGCGGTTAAACCGGCAAGGCCTCCCCCCACAATAATGACATCAAAATTATCCATCAACAAAAGGTACAGAAAATAAACAAAAAAACCCGACGATAGACGTCGGGTTTTATATAAGAAAGTTTTTTTACTGTTTCGCTTTTTGGAGGGCTTCCTGTTGTAGAGCTTCATTGGCCACAATAACCAATTCTACCCTACGGTTTTTAGCTTTACCGGCAGCTGTACTGTTATCGGCCTTGGGTTGCGTCTCACCATACCAAGTTGTAGTTAACCTACTCCCTGAAATACCATTGGCAATTAAGTAATTAGTTACAGACTGTGCCCGTTGTTTGGATAAGTTTAAATTGTAATCATCGGGTCCGGCACTATCGGTATGGCCTTCCACCAATATATTGGTGTCCGGGTATTCTTTTAAGATCCCTACCAATCTATCCAATGTTGTTGCCGAAGTACCCTTAACATCAGATTTATTGGTGTCAAAATAAACACCGGCATCCTCATTAAAGGTTACATTTATTCCTTCGCCAACCCTGGTAACCTCTGCTCCTGGAATCTCTTCTTCAATTCGTTCTGCCTGACGGTCCATTCTGTCCCCAATATAACCACCGGCAACACCACCTACCACTGCTCCAATGATGGCTCCCAAGGCTGTATTGTTTCCTTTTCCGACATTATTGCCGAGAACACCTCCAATTACTGCTCCGCCGGCAGCACCTGTTGCTGCCCCCCTTTGCTTATGACTTGTATTCTTTACTGCTTGACAGCTACTGAACGTAGCTAGAATCATCATTATGGATAAACTACTTACTATTATTTTTTTCATTTGATTTCTTGTTTAAAATTAATCCCAAAGTTCTTAGGACGAACGCATCCATCAGAACAGAAATCATGCCAATTCCGGCTTATCCGTATAGCGGCATGAATATATCTTAATGTTTATTATTAATTACGGTAGATCGTTTTTAGTAAATTCATAAACCACGGTCAACGGTTGTCCCTCTACAGCTACTTTTGAGGTCAATCTCAGCTGTTGATCGGTGAGTTGTTCAATGTCCAATCTATATCCCAAACCTCCGGAAATATCCTTATACTTCTCGTCTATAAACTTAAACTGTAACTGACTTGTCATTCCTGGTCTATCCACAACCGACCAACGGATAAAGCGCTCCGCTCCATCGCAATTACTACCGCCACCCAACATATAACTGCCGGTACTGTTATTGTTTCTAAAAAACCAGGTGCTACCTTCAAAACAAGTAGCATCGGAATCATTAAAAAGTACCGATTTAAATTTTCCCTCCCCCCCTTGATAGGAAACATTGTTTAAAATCCAGTTACCGGTCAAAACACTTCTATCTTGCCTTGCCGCCTTGGATACGGAACAGGAGGTAACGAGACCGGCCATAATCAACATTAAAAATACAAGCTTTCTTAATTGCATAATTTTCATATTTATAATTTGAACATATATACGTTGGAAGTGTGAAAAAAGTATGATGCTCCAGTATTAATTTCAAAGATTTAAACTAATAGCTTCAGGCACAGAATATTCCCAACAATTTATTTTTTCAAAGTTATTGCAAACGGCGACAATCAGTTTGCTCTTATAAAAAAATAATTGACTTTACCCCAATTGGGAATCAGTGGCAATTACAAGGTACTAGCCTAACTATAGCAGATGATATTCCTAAAAAAACAAGGGAAAGCATTGCTTTCCCTTGTGCATTAACAGCCAAAACTCTAATATTAAAACCAACAAACAGACTGCTAACAAAACAACTTCATAATTTTCCCAAAATCTGGGTATATAGTTTTTCCTTTAATTTGTGTGACGCCTGTAAAATACCCGCATATAGGTTACGATATTCTTCGTGCTTGTTCACATAGTATATATCGCACTCCATATCTTCGCATTCATGTAAATTGACCATAGAACTCTTATATCTGTAGAATACACCCAGATGCAATTTGTTTTCCAAGGTCAATTCTTTCAGGTTACCAATCATATCATCATCATTCGACAATTTCTTGGCGATGTTGATCAAGATTTCCAACTCCCTACCATTGTTCACCAAATGTTCTATCCAATTGCTCAGCTCCAGGGCATCTTTTTTGGCAATTAACTTATCGTCCGAATCATGCTCATAAAACACTTCCATAATTACAATAAAATATCAGAGTTAATAGTGTTGTGTTCTTGCTTTACATCTGCCACTTTAAGGGTTTGTTCCCCATTCCTAAACTCCCAAACAATATCGTCCCCTTTGGCATAGCCAATAACGGCCGCCCCCATTGGTGTTAGAATTGAGATTTTACTATTCTTGAAATCGCCCTGCGATGGAATCACCAATTGGAATTGTTTTGACCATCCATTAACCGCTTGGATGGTAACAATGGAATTGAACCTAATGACATCCTTGGGCATTTCCCCCTCATTATAAACAACCGCAGATTTCAACTCTTCAGTCAACTTTTCAATGGAACTCTTATAAGTATTATCCGTGTAAAACCCGGATACATTTACCAAGCGTTTTAAAAGGACAAATTCCTTTTCCTCCAACACTAAATTTCCGTACTTCATAATTCTGTGTTTTTTAATTTTATTTATGGAAATATCCCTCTTTGAACATAGGCCTTTTCTATTCTCTCTATAGCTATGATATAGGCCGCCGTCCTCATATCCCCATCCCTATTTTCGGCCGTTTCATAAACCTTTTCAAAGACTTCCTTCATTTTTTTTTCCAGCTTCGCCAATACTTCCTCCAATTGCCATAATTCTCCGTTTCTATTCTGGAGCCACTCAAAATAACTGCCAATTACACCTCCGGAATTACATAGGATGTCCGGTATAATACCCACTCCATTTTTCAACAATATCTCCTCACCTTCCACATCGGTAGGTCCGTTTGCCCCTTCCGCTATTAAAAATGCCTTGATCTTAGTTGCGTTCTCAGCTGTAATTTGATTTCCTAAGGCCGCAGGAATACATATATCGCAGTCCAATTCAAAAAAATGGTCCTTTTCTACAACTTGGGCGTTGTCATAGCCTACAATACTGCCTTTGTTACCTTGCATATACTGGTACAACTTGGATACTTCAATACCATCGCTGTTCGTAATACTACCATAAGCATCCTGCACTCCTACCAATTTAGCACCTTCGTTTTCCAAAAAATAGGCAGTCCAATAGCCCACATTCCCAAATCCCTGTACAATAAACCTCTTATTCTTGAGGTCGACCTTTTTCTTTTCGGCCCAATATTTTATGTTCAGAAAAACGCCATAGCCTGTAGCCCTATCCCTGCCTTCAGAACCACCGGAACCCAAGGGTTTTCCGGTTACCACATGCTGGTTTTTAGACCTTTCGGCCGGCGATTTTGTAGACATATACGTATCCACAATCCAGGCCATGGTTTGTGAATTTGTATTTACATCCGGGGCAGGTATATCGTGCTCGGGACCAATGTTATCACCTAATGCATATGTAAACCTTCTAGTAATCCTTTCCAATTCGGCAGTAGAATATTTGGAGGGATCAATTTGTATTCCTCCCTTTGCTCCACCATAGGGCAGACCTGCCAAAGAAGTTTTCCAGGTCATCCACATTGCAAGGGCTTTTGCCGCATCAATATCTACGGTCGGGTGATAACGAAGTCCACCTTTATAAGGTCCCAAAGCGTTATTGTGCTGTACCCGATATCCGGTAAAAACTTCAACATCCCCATTATCCATTTTAACTGGGAAATGTATCAGCAATTCATTATTGGTGATGCTAAGTATTTTTCTAATATTACTATTTAGGTTAATAATATCGGCAGCATGATTGAATTGACGCATCACGTTCTCCAACATGCCCTGTTTCGATGCTGTTTTTGACTTTGTAATCATAAATTTCTTTTTAGAATAATGTCACTTCACTTTTAAAAACCAAATTATTTCTACCAAATACTGCCCTTGAATCCGATGATTCAAATTCATTGCAGTTCCAAATATGTTTTTTGTTTTTTGTAAGTACACATGTTTTGAAATACTCACAACTTGGACATAAACTAGTGCTGTTTCCCATAACCGTGTATTTTAGTAACACGGTAAAGGCAACTAGGGTGCCACAAAACCAGAGAGAGAATTATTGTACATTCAAACAACTGTAAATCAATACATTAATTTGAAATAAATACTGTTCTATTGAATACGAAGATGGGATATTTTCCTCAGTCGGGTAAATAATACCCATCTGAAACAAGGAATTTATTGGATTTTTTGACGCAGTGTTTTGCGATCTATCTGAAGAATTTCTGCTGCTTTGGATTTATTATTGTCGGTGGCCTCCAACACTTTTAAGATATATTTTTTTTCAACTTCTTTTAATGGCAATAGGTTGTCTTCGGGAAAATCTATCTTATATTTCAAATTGTCTGGCAAATTGTCGATTTCGATTCTCTTATCGCACATTATTACAGCCCTTTGAATTACGTTTTCCAATTCCCTAATATTCCCAGGCCATGGATACCGCAATAAAAGCTCCAAAGCCTCGGGTGCAATAGTTACCAATCTATCCTTATACTCCACTCCGTATTTTAAAAGAAACTTGTTCACCAACAAGGGAATATCTTCTTTGCGCTCCCGGAGGGAAGGCACATTTATTTCCACAACGGTCAACCTATAATAAAGGTCTTCTCTAAACAATTTTTTTTGTACTTGGGAATATAAATTGCTATTGGTGGCCGCAATAACCCGGATGTCTATTTTTTCTATTTTTTGAGACCCTACCTTCACCACTTCTTTTTCCTGCAAGGCCCGTAACAATTTGGATTGAACGGACAGGGATGCATTGCCTATTTCATCCAAAAATAAGGTACCCTTGTCCGCTGCCTGAAAAAAACCATTGCGATTTTCATTGGCCCCCGTAAAAGCCCCCTTGGCATAACCAAAAAGCTCGGCTTCCAATAGACTTTCAGGAATGGCCCCACAGTTTACCGCAACAAACGGCGCCCTGGAGAATTTTCCCATATAATGTACAGAACGGGCAACCAATTCCTTCCCGGTGCCACTTTCCCCATTAATCAGGACCGTTGCCTTGTTGTCTTTCACCCTATCGATAATATCGGTCACTTTTTTTATGGCCTCGGATCTACCAATAAGTTCCCCATAAGCATCAACATTATTATTTTTAGAGGCTGAATGACCGTTTGACCCTGCCTTGCTAGGGGAATTGCCCTTGAACGATTTTAATACCGCCTGCTTTAATTCCTCTTTGGTAAAAGGTTTGACCAAATAATCCAAGGCCCCTGATTTTAGAACACTCATTGCGTCATCTACCGACGGATAACCGGTAACCACTAATTTTGGTAACTTGGGATAATGTTCGGAAACGTATTTAACCAGCTGCAGCCCATCAACATCCGGCATTTTAAGGTCTGTAATCAAAAGGTCTATTTTGGAATCTTTTAATATCACCAAGGCCTCTTTAACAGAAACAGCCTTATAGGTATGGTAATTAAAAGATTGAAGGTGTCTATGGATCAATTCCAATATATTTACATCATCATCTACGATCAATACATTCTCTTTATTAAAACCCATAATCTTATATTTTCGGAAAATTAACGGTAAATATAGCCCCTTTAGGTTTGTTGGATCTATACTTTATGGTCCCTTTATGACTTTTTACTATACCATGAACTACGCTTAACCCCAATCCGGAACCTTCACCAACCGGTTTGGTACTAAAAAACGGTTCAAAGATCTTATCACTAATTTTGGAATCTATACCCGGCCCTTCATCCGTGATGCATATTTCAATATTTTTATCGGTTTCCTTTACCTCTATTTTAATCTTGCCTTTAACAGGGGAAAAATAAATGGCATTAAGCACCAAATTAAAAACTACCTGGGTCAACTGAATGGTATCTACCCGTAGAAAAATAGGTTGGTCACTCAAATTGAGATGGTGAACAATTTTCTTTTTCTTAAAACTGGGCTCCATTAAATTAACAGCATTCGTTATTATGGGGCCTATATTGACCAAGGACATCTGCTGGGGCATTTCACAGGCAAAGAACATGAGCTTTTTAACCACTTCCCTGGAAAATATAGCACTATTTATTATTTTATCGACGTCCTTAGCGGCTTGGGTGTCCTGAGTTATCCTAGTTTTCAATAATTCGGCAAATCCAAGTATATTCGCCAATGGGGTATTTAGTTCATGGGCGATCCCAGCAGTAATTTCACCTAAAATACCAAGGCGGTCGGCCCTTTCCATTTTACGTTTGATAATTATCTCATTGTCCTTGATCTGTTTTCTTTCCAAAAGATTGCCCACCTCCAAACACACATTTTGAAGCAATTTTTCTTCTTCCTGCAAAAAGTCATCCTTGGTATATTTTGGCCCGGGATAGGCCACGTGTATTTCACCTACTTTCTTATTAAAAACCATAACATTGGACTCCAACGACACAGGATCATCCGGAAAATCTGGCGTGACTATATTATACTGGTCAGAAATGAGTTTCACTTGGGCAGCGTCACTAAAAAGCCAAGCTTTCTGCAAACAATGTAGAATTCCCTTCAGGGCATCTTCAACCTGTTCATAGTCGCAATTCACGATTATAGAGGTTACCTCATATAAACAAGTAAGCTCCTTTATACGCTCCTTGAGTTTTTCTTCTGCTGTAATCATCTGCATATTGATCAATTTTAATTTTCGGGAGATATCTAATAGGATAACAAATTTAAAAGCTCCTGTCCAAATCTTTCTTTGGGCAAATAATTATTTTCCAAATTTTTGGAAAAAGGAATGGGCGTCTCCAAACTGGCAACCCGTTTTACAGGTGCATCCAAGAACTCAAAACAGTTTTCCACCACCAAAGCGCAAATGTCACTGGCCACACCCCCAAACAAACTATCCTCTTGTAAAATAATAAGTTTGCCTGTTTTTTTAACGGAGGTATAAATTGCATCCATATCCATGGGCTGCAAGGTCCTTAAATCAATCAGATCGGCCTTTATATCGGGATTGTCATTTAGTGACTCCAATGCCCAATGCACACCCAAGCCATAGGAAACTACAGTAATATCCGCACCTTCCCTCAATAGGGATGCCTTACCAAAAGATAGCGTATAATAATCCTCGGGCACGTCTTGGTAAATATTCCTATAAAGTCCTTTATGTTCAAAAAACAATACCGGATTGGGATCATTGATGGAAGTGGCCAAAAGGCCCTTTGCATCATATGGAAAGGCCGGATAGACCACTTTTAATCCCGGAGTCTTTGTAAACCAAGCTTCATTGGTCTGTGAATGAAAAGGTCCAGCCCCCATCCCTGCCCCACAGGGCATCCGTATAACAACATCTGCATGTTCACCCCAACGATAATGTACTTTGGCCAAATAGTTTACCACAGGATTAAATCCTGTACTTACAAAGTCGGCAAACTGCATTTCCACTACCGATTTCACTCCGTTTATGGAAAGGCCCATTGCGGCAGAAACCACTGCCGATTCACATATTGGGGTATTCCGGACACGGTCCTTTCCAAAAGCCTCCACAAAACCCTCGGTAATCTTAAACACTCCGCCATAATCTGCAATATCCTGCCCCATAACCACGAGGTTTTCGTGCCTTTCCATAGACTGTTTCAATCCTTGGGAAACCGCATCGATCAACCTAATATTTTTAGTTGTGGAATTATGATTAATCTGCTGATAATCAAACTCTTTATAAACATCCTTTAATTCCTTTGTTTCATCTACTTCAATCTCATTCTCCGCAAAAGCTTTTTTTAGATCGTAGTCGATTTCAGCATATATTTCATTTTTAAATGTTTCTATCAAATGGGCCGAAAGAATCTTTTCCTCCAAAAGAAAGTTTTCAAAATTAACAATGGGATCCTTTTCTTCCCAGGCATCCAACAATTGCTGTGGGACATATTTGGTTCCACTGGCTTCCTCATGGCCACGCATTCTAAATGTTCTAAATTCCAACAAAACGGGCCTAGGGTTTTTCCGCATACTATTACAAATAAAATCGACCTGGGAATATACTTCCAAAATATTGTTGCCCTCCACGATATGCGATTCCATTCCGTAACCTATCCCTTTGTCCGCCAAATTTTCACATCTGTATTGCTCGTTTGTCGGGGTAGACAATCCATAACCGTTGTTCTCTATACAAAATAGAACAGGCAAATCCCATACCGCAGCAAGATTTAAGGCCTCATGGAAATCGCCCTCGCTTGTCCCCCCCTCTCCCGTAAAAACTGCAGTTACCTTATTATTCTGTTTCAGAAGGTCTGCAAGGGCTATCCCGTCGGCTACCCCCAACTGTGGACCCAAATGGGATATCATCCCTACAATTTTATATTCTTGGGTACCAAAGTGAAAACTTCTGTCCCTACCATTGGTAAAGCCATTGCCTTTACCCTGCCATTGGGAGAAAAGTCGGTGTAAAGGTATATTTCTTGTGGTAAAAACACCAAGATTGCGGTGCATGGGTAAGATGTATTCATCAGGCCGTAAGGCACTGGTAACCCCTACCGCTATTGCTTCCTGTCCTATGCCACTAAACCATTTGCTTATTTTTCCCTGGCGTAGAAGAATCAACATTTTCTCCTCTATCAAACGTGGTTTAAGCATCCGTTGATAAAGTTTCAGTTGCATGGCCTTATCAACACTATCTCCTTTATATTGCATGTTATGTTTTTATTCTTTTTGGCTTAAATAATTTATAAATGTAACAAAACAGAAAAACAAAGTCGAATAATATTTCAAGAAGATTGGCCATATTTATTAACTTTGATTTTATTAAAAATAATGATGATGAGTGCAATACCAAGTGTAAATCTTGAAGATTTTATATCCAACGATAAAAATAGAAAAGAAAAATTCATAAAAGAGATAGGAAGTGCCTTCGAGAATATTGGATTCGTAGCATTAAGTGGTCATTTTTTGTCCGAAAAATTGGTAGACGATCTGTATTCCGAAATCAAGAAATTTTTCCACCTACCACAAGAAGTCAAGGATAAATATGAAATTCCAGGGATTGGGGGACAAAGGGGATATACTTCTTTTGGTAAAGAACATGCCAAAGGAAAAAAAGAAGGGGATTTAAAGGAATTTTGGCATTTTGGCCAGTATGTAGAAAATAACCCAAAATTGGAAAAGGAATATCCTGCCAATGTAGAGGTCCAAGAGTTGGCAGATTTTAATGCCACCGGTAAGGAAACCTATAAAATGTTGGAAAAAACGGCAAAGTATGTTTTGCGTGCACTTGCCCTTCATTTAAGCTTGGAGGAAACCTATTTTGACGATTATATTAAAAATGGAAATTCCATTTTAAGACCAATACATTACCCCCCCATAAAGGATGAACCAAAAAATGCCGTTAGAGCTGCTGCCCATGGGGATATTAATTTAATTACCCTTTTAATGGGAGCCCATGGAAAGGGACTACAGGTAAAAAACCACGACGGGGAATGGGTAGATGCAATTGCCCGGCCAGATCAATTGATGATCAACGTGGGGGATATGCTTTCCCGTTTAACCAATAATAAATTAAAATCTACCATACACCAGGTGGTAAATCCCCCCAGGGAACTATGGGGTACTTCCAGGTATTCCGTACCGTTTTTTATGCATCCCATTAGCGAAATGCCTTTAAATTGTTTAGAGAATTGTGTGGATAGGGACCATCCAAAACAATTTGAGGACATTACAGCTGGCGAGTTTTTGCATGAAAGACTGATCGACTTAGGCTTAATTACGAAGTAGATTAGAAGTAATCAAAACTTAATAATAGCCTAGAACGTGAACTATTTTTAGTATTAACAATTTAACCTTGGACACTATGAAAAAAGTAATTTTACCAGTCGTATTATTGGCGGTTATGGCATTTGGAGTAGTTAAATCTACGCTGACAGACGCCGAACGGGAATTTGCCGTAAAAGAATTGACAAAATCCCATGATCATTTTTTAAATACTTTGGAGGGTTTAAATGAAGCGCAACTCAATTACAAGGTAACGGATGATTCCTGGTCCATTGCCGAGTGTGCGGAGCATATTGCAATTTCAGAAAATATGATCTTTGGTATGCTTCAGGGTACTTTGGCCAATGAGCCAGACCCTTCCAAACGTGGAGAAGTAAAAGTTTCTGATGAGGGATTAATTGCCATGATAGAAGACCGTAGCAACAAAGTAAAAACTAGCGAGCCTTTTGAACCCTCTGGGAAATATGGCAGTTTTGAAGAAACAGTGGAGGAATTTAAAACCAAGAGGAAAGAACATATAGAATATGTTAAAAGTACTCAGGACGACCTTCGAAACCGATACCAACAACTTCCTTTTGGGACCGTTGATGCCTATCAAATACTTTTGTTCATGTCCGGTCATACGGAAAGACATATTAAGCAGATGGAGGAAGTAATGGACGACGAGGACTTTCCAATGGATTAAATAACATTTAAATCAAAATGACCCATTCCGACCAAAATTCCAATTTGTGAAGGATGGGTTTTGATTTTGGCGTTGAAATACTATTTTAGCATAATTTTTAAAATTTACAATGGACTTAAAGGATCAATTGAAGAATCTATTTCCGGATCATGAGCCAACGGAGGATGAGCAGAAAATAGATGTTGAAAATGAAATTTGGTTGCAGGAAGAACCTATTATTTGCGAGTACGAAAAAAGAAAGGGAAAACCAATAACCATATTGGAGGGGTACACCGGAGCAGACGAAGATTTTAAAAAATTAGCCAAGGAACTTAAAACCAAGCTTAGTGTAGGCGGAAGTTTTAAGGATGATTCTATAATCATTCAAGGAGATTATAGAGATAAAATAATGAAAATATTACAGGAAAAAGGATTTAAAGTAAAACGCGTTGGAGGTTAGATTTTTGTTAATTATTTTCTGATATTAAGATAAAACACTACTTTTATTAGCCACAACCTAAACCACCATTACAATGAGTTCCCAATTACACATAACAAACGGTGATATACTCACCAATAAATTGAACACCCTTAAATTGGAAGGGGATATTATTACCTGGCGTGAAATGTTATGTGAAGGTAAGACCGAAACCAATGTTGGCAGCGAATCATTTTGGAAAACCAGGTTCGAGTTTTTAAATAAGAACTATAAGATTTCCAAAACGTGGTTTATTGATAAGACTTTAAAAGAATACCGCACCCTCTGTAACCACAAACAGGAAGACCGTATTGTACTTTGGTTCGATTTCGATCTTTTTGATCAAATAAATATGTTGGCGGTAATTAGCTGGTTAAAGACCCATAGGCCTTATGCCGAAATATCTTTGGTATCCAGTGAAGGAGAAGAAGATTCCTTGGATATATTAGGATTAGGAGAATTAACCGATGAGCAATTACGAAAATTATACACCAATCGCACTCTTTTAACTCAGGACGATATAGAATACGCCGATTATGTTTGGCAGTTGTACTGTAGCGACAACCCCATTAGATTGGAAAACCTTAAGGATTTTGACAGTTTTCAGTTCTCCCACCTTTCCGGTGCTATAGAAGCCCACCTGATGCGTTTCCCAACCATTAGAAACGGTCTCAATGAAGTAGAAAACAATATATTGCGCTTGGCACGCAGTGCCAAACCAAAGACCAAACTGGAATTATTGAACACGGTCTTGAGAAACCAAGGGCGTTATGGTTTTGGCGATACCCAATACGAGCGTGTAATAACCAAGTTAAAACCTCTTTTTACCAATTTAAGTCCTGTTAAACTTTCAAAAAAAGGTATGGAAATCCTGGAAGGAAAAACCAGCTACTACTCCTGTATCCAAGAAAATGATGCCTATTTGGGCGGAGCCTTAAAATATAATTTCCTCTATAACTCTGAAACGAACCGCATACTAAAATTGTAAAATGAAAATTGGTTCTTCAGAGCTAATCCTAAACGCAGACCAAAGCGTATACCATCTTAATTTATTACCCCAAGACCTAGCAGACACCGTAATTACCGTTGGAGATCCCGATAGGGTAAAGCACGTTTCCCAGTTTTTTGATAAGATCGACTTAAAAAAAGGAAAACGGGAATTCCTGACCCATACGGGATGGCTGAACAACAAGCGTATTTCGGTAATCTCAACAGGTATCGGCACTGACAATATAGACATTGTCCTAAATGAACTGGATGCCCTGGTCAACATTGATTTTGAAACCAGGACCGTAAAAAAAGATAAAACCCGATTGGATATTATTAGGATAGGGACTTCAGGAGCCATTCAGCAAGATATTCCCGTAGATTCCTTTTTGATAAGCGAATACGCCATTGGCCTGGACAGTCTTTTGCATTTTTACGACAGTGTACATATTCAACACCCAGAAATTCAGGAAGCATTTTTAAAACACACCAAATGGCTGAAAGAAAAGTCTAGCCCCTATGTGGTAGCATATGACAAAGACTTGGGAGCCCAGTTCGTCTCGGACAAAATGCAACTTGGATTTACCGCTACAAATGTTGGGTTCTACGGGCCTCAGGGCAGAAGTTTACGATTAAAATTGGAAGATGACAACATGAATGCCAAACTGGCCAGTTTTAACTACAAAAATAAACGTATTACCAATTTGGAAATGGAGACCTCCGGCATTTATGGCTTGGCAAAGTTATTGGGTCACAGGGCCGTTTCCTTAAACTGTATTTTGGCAAATAGGCCAAACGGACAGTTTTCATCAAGACCGGATTTGGCGATAGACGAACTGATAAAATATGCCCTGAACAAGATAGCCTAAAGTTACAATAGTTAAATAAACAATTAATTGAATGTAAGTGCTTTAATATGTGCTATATATACCAAAAATTAAAAACATCATTATAGCCGGCACTCCTAATTAATTGACAAACCAGATAAAAATAATTGATTTGAAAAATGTAAATATCATAGGTGTTCCCGAACACTTTAATTTTCCCTGGCAATTAGCCATAGAAGAAGGCGCCTTCGGAGCCCGTGGAATAAACCTAAATTGGACAGATATCCCGGAAGGAACCGGTAAAATGGCTCAATTATTAAAAGATAACGAAACCGATCTGGCAATTATTTTGACCGAAGGGATCGTAAAAAGTATAAGCGAAGGAAATCCCTCGAAAATAGTTCAGGAATATATAGCTACTCCCCTCTTATGGGGCATCCACGTAGCTGCCAAAAGTAATTATAAGACCTTGGCCCATCTAAAAGACAAAACCGCGGCTATAAGCAGATATGGGAGTGGCAGCCATCTAATGGCATACGTAAACGCACAAAACCAAGGTTGGGACACCCAAGATTTAAAATTTAAGGTAATCGACAATATAAATGGTGCGGTGGCCAGTTTAACAGAGGGCAAGGCCGATTATTTTATGTGGGAGCGATTTACTACAAAACCCTTGGTTGATCAAGGAGTATTTAGAAGAATTACAGACTGCCCAACCCCATGGCCTTGCTTCGTTATTGCCGCAACGGATAAGTTTATCACCGAAAATCCCGGAACCTTGAAACATATATTGGACATCATCAATATATATACCTCCGATTTTAAACGGATTCCCAGCATAGACCGGACCTTGGCCAACACTTATAACCAGCAACTGGAAGATATTGAACATTGGCTATCCCTAACGGAATGGGGACAAAATAATATCAGTAAAAAGAATTTGGAATTGGTACAAAACACCTTAAAAGACTTGAAGCTTATTGAAAAGATAACCCCAAGCAAGGAGATATTGTATAAGGGAACTTAGAAAGGGACAAACAGATTTTTTTGATTTCTGGTCGCCTACTCGTAAAAATAGGTTTGGATTATACTTCTAAAATTGATATCCGACAAAGGTTTCTGAAGACATTCCTTAACACGTGGATTGGCCAAGGCCCTGTAGGTTAATTCCTCAGTACCATTGGCGGTCAATACAGCTATTACAATTTTTTCTTTTTCCTCTTTTCTAAAAAGTATATCAAAAGCCTCCAAAAATTGCCATCCGTTCATTATCGGCATTTCAATATCCAAAATCAAAAGAAAACTTCCTTGGTCTATATCATTTATGTTCGCCTCAATAAAATCCAACGCCCTATGACCATCCGTAACAGTATCAATATCCAGGTCAGGAATAAGTTTTTTTAAAAATAGTTTATTGAGCATATTGGTTGTTCCGTCGTCATCAACCAACAATACCCATTTTAATTTAGTAGAATTCATTAACCTATTAATATTTAATATCACAAATGCTAGTGTAAGTTTTACAATACAAATTCAAAAAAAGTACAAATATAGATTTAGTTAATACTACATTTTCGCTTTTGGACAAAAAAGTAATATAAATGTTCTTTCTAAAACTGAAATTTTGCAAAAAAAAGGAACCTTTCTATACTTTATAGCCATATGACAGTTTTGTATAAATCCTAATCCATCAAAATACGGATTACCAATTAATTGTTTGTCTTCCATTTTCCAATAATATTTTGTTGGTTTTACTAAAATGCCTGTTCCCAAACCAATACCCTCTATTGGCACTCAAGGGAGAAGGATGTCCGGAAGTCAAAATGTAATGTTTTTCCGTATTAATCAACTTGGCCTTCTTCTTGGCAAAACCTCCCCATAATAAAAATACCAACCCTTCCTTTTCATTGGATAATTTTTGGATAACGGTATCCGTAAAATACTCCCATCCCTTATTTTGGTGACTGCCAGCTTCTTGCGCCCGTACCGTTAAGGTGGCGTTCAGTAAAAGAACGCCTTGGTCTGCCCAATGTTCCAAATTTCCATTCTCAGGATAAGCTTTGCCCAAATCCGATTCAATTTCCCTAAATATATTGACCAACGAGGGTGGATGCGCCACGCCCCCGTTTACGGAAAAACAAAGACCATTGGCCTGATTAGGTCCATGATAAGGATCTTGACCTATAATAACTACCTTGGTTTCTTCTAAGTGACAGTGATTAAAAGCGGCAAAAATATTACTCTCCTTTGGGTAGCATGTGTGTTTGGCATATTCCTTTTTAACAAAGGCCATAAGGGATTCAAAATAAGGTTTTTTAAACTCGGCAAGCAAAAGCTTGTGCCAACTATCATGCACACTAAAAGTCACTTATGATTTCATTTTATAATTGTTAAACAAAGAATTGATACCTTTCTGCAAGGAATAACATCAAAAATAGTTAAAAAATAAAAATAATTTTCTTTAAAAGGTGATAACCTAATAAAAAATTGCAGTAGTTAAACTTGCTTACCTTTGCTTTTAGTGATAAAAAATAATAAAGCCATAAATAAACCTTTTTCAATTTCTATAGTCCTATAATGGAACTTAAGTCCAAAATGTTGATTGCGGAAGAAACTTTAGTAATACAATTAAAGCAAAAGGACCATCAGGCCAAGGCTTTTGAGGTGTTGGTAAACACTTACAAGGAACGTCTGTATTGGCATATAAGAAGAATTGTGTTAAACCATGATGACACCGATGATGTATTGCAGAATACCTTTATAAAGGTTTTCAGAAATATCGATAGCTTTAAGGGTGATAGTAAATTATACTCTTGGATGTATAGAATAGCCACCAATGAAGCATTGTCATTTTTAAAATCCAAATCACAAAAATTTAAGATAAATAACGAGAAGTTGATGACCAAGGCAGTTGAAGATTTGAGGGCCGATGTCTATTTTGAAGGCGATGAAATTCAACTAAAATTACAAATGGCCATAGCAACACTTCCTGAAAAGCAAAAATTAATATTTAATATGAAATATTTTCAGGAGATGAAGTATGAAGAAATTTCAGAAATTTTAGAGACCTCCGTAGGTGGATTAAAAGCCTCCTATCATTTGGCATCAAAAAAGATCGAAGCTTTTTTGAAAGAAAATTAAACCTTTTATATTGTTCAAGGTCAAACTATTGAAATGGATAAATTAAATAAAAATAACAGTTTTGGGGTTCCAGATGGGTATTTCGATACCTTTTCCAGCGATATCATGAAAAAGATAGCAAAGGAAGATGCATCTATGCCTCCGAATGAAGGATTCAAAGTTCCGGAGGGTTATTTTGAAACTTTTAACACAAGGCTTCTGGAACAACTGGAAAGTACTCCGGCCGAGACCAAGGTAATCCCATTAAAATCTTATAAGAAACACTATTACACGGCCGCTTCCGTTGCCGCGGTTGTACTATTGTTCCTTGTGGTTCAATTTAATAGCGATAAAACGCCATCCTATTCGGACTTGGCCAATTCTGACATAGAAAATTATTTTGAATTTAACGATTTGGAACTTACCTCCTATGATTTGGCGGAAATACTTCCAATCGATGATTTGGACCTAAACGATATTCTGGAAATTAGGCTGGATAATGACAATATCATAGATTATCTGGACTCCCATATTGAAGATTTTGAAGAATTAAATATGCACAATGATGATTAGAAAAATAAAAATACTTGCCCCTATCCTTTTCCTTGCAGTTACGCTATCCTTAAGCTCACAGGAAAGACAGGATTGGGATAAAATAAAATCCCTAAAAGTAGCTTTCATTACAGAAAGATTGGACCTTACTCCAAAGGAAGCCCAAAGTTTTTGGCCTCTTTATAATGAACATCAATCCAAAAGGGAAGGTTTGTTCAGGGAGGAGCGCTTCGAAATAGGTTCCGAGATAAAAAATCTGGATGCCCTATCGGACGCACAAGCCAGTGAACTTCTTGGCCGTATGCAAAAATTGGAGGAAGAAAAGTATAAGTTGGAAAAATCCTATATCGAAAATATATCCAAGACAATTTCGGCCAAAAAGACCATTTTGTTGATGCGTTCGGAAGAGGATTTTAAACGTCAGCTTCTAAAACAATATAGGCAGAAAAAGGGTGGAAGGTAATTATTCTCCAAGCTCCAAGTCAAAGGCCGTCTATTAAAACATCGTCTTTTTCAATACCATAACATATCAGCGAAAAATTAGCTTCGCAATCCTGTCCTTTCCTGCGGCATATGCAATAGTGTCGTTCATAAACCTAAGGGTATAAAAAGACTCATCTGAAAGTTGCTTCCAGGTTTCACCAATGTCATAAGAATAAGCAATACCCTCAAAACCAATGGCAACTAGTGACTTGCCGTTAGAATTTGGCACAAATTGAATGCAGCTTCTATAATTTGGCAATTGGCCATCGGCAATCAATTTCCAGGTTTTACCACCGTCCATGGTTACTGCCTTGTTCCCACTATTTAATTCCGGTTCAGCATAATCCCCGCCAATAACAGCGCCCAGGTTTTCATCATAAAAATCAATGGAAAAGATACCTTGGGTAGTTTCTGCACTTGTTATGGGCGTTTTTATAACTTCCCAGGTAAGTCCCTTGTCCTTGGTGTGATAAACATTTCCATGTGTAGTTCCTATCCACGCCATGGTACCCAAAACCTTTATGTTGGTATTACTGGCGGCAAAGGCCCCCTCCCCGGTTTCCGACTTTGGCAAAGAAGAACATGATATTTTTTTCCAGGTACTACCGCCATCCCTAGTAATGATTATAGACAGGCACCCATTCATGCTGTCCCCAACGGCAATACCCTCCTGGTCGTTCCAAAAGGTCATGGCATCATAAAATACCTTCTCATCCTCTTCCTTATATACCAATTCCATATTGCCCTTGTCTCCGGTTTTGTACAACAAGGCCGGGTTTCCAATGGAAAGCATGAAAAAATCGGTAGAATTTTGTGCTACTGCCCTAAATTCAGGAAGAATACTGTCATATTTTTGGGTATTGACCCTCACTTTATTGGACCTAAGATCCACTAAACCAAAAGCTCCCTTGTTGGCTGCAAATGCCATATTGCCGCCATCCATAATTTCTATGGCCCTAAAGCTCAATGAATCGGTATAAATGGTCTCTATTTTTACATCACTAAACACTCTCTGTTCTTCCATTTCTGAACAGGAACCAAAAATGCATAGAATGAGAATCACCAAATAATTGCGCATGCTTATAATTTTCCCCAAAAATAATAGGAATAGGTTCTAATACAATACCTTTGCAATCTTAATTTTTTAAAATGCGATTACATAGAAATCTAGTGTTTGCGGTTGTTGATGCGTTAAATTATATATTTAATGAAGGTGAATATGCAGATAAGGTAGTGGAAAAAGTATTAAAATATGACAAACGATGGGGTGCCCGGGACAGAGGTTTTATTGCTGAGACCACCTACGAAATGGTGCGATGGAGGAGATTGTACGCCGAAATAGCCGAAGTTAAGGCCCCATATAGCAGGCCCAATCTATTTAGAATGTTTGCTGTTTGGGCCGTTCTTAAAGGCATTAAACTACCGGACTGGAAGCAAATTGAACCTACCCCGGAAAGAAGGATCAAAGGAAAATTTGATGAACTCTCCAAAATAAGAAAATATAGGGAATCCGTCCCGGATTGGATGGACGAGCTCTGTGCCAAATCCTTGGGCGAGGCCCTGTGGACCAAAGAAATACATGCCCTAAATGAACAGGCAGAAGTAATTTTAAGGGTAAATACCTTAAAAACAACCAAGGATAATTTAAGCAGTGTTCTCCACGAAGCAGGCGTTGAAACAGAATCCATAAAAGGGTATCCAGATGCTTTAAGGCTAAAGGAACGTTCAAATGTATTTATTACCGAAGCCTTTAAAAATGGCTGGTTTGAAGTACAGGATGCCTCCTCCCAATTGGTAGCTCCATTTTTGGACGTTAAACCTGGTCAGCGTGTAGTAGATACCTGTGCAGGGGCAGGTGGTAAAACGCTTCATTTGGCAGCACTGATGGAAAATAAGGGTCAGCTTATCGCACTTGATATTTATGGCAACAAACTAAAAGAATTAAAAAGAAGGGCCAAACGCGATGGTGCGCATAATGTGGAAACCAGGGCCATAGATTCTACCAAGGTAATTAAAAAGCTATACGACACAGCAGATAGGGTACTAATAGATGCGCCCTGTACAGGATTGGGGGTTTTAAAGAGAAACCCCGATGCCAAGTGGAAACTGCAACCCGATTTCTTGGAAAAAATTATGGTTACCCAACAACAAATCCTACAGGATTACAGTAGAATAGTTAAGCCTGGAGGGAAATTGGTCTACGCCACCTGTTCCATATTGCCACAAGAAAATATTCAGCAAGTAAAGAAATTCCTCGGCTCAGAGGCTGGCAAAGACTTTAGCCTTATCAAGGATAGCAACATATATGCCTGCAAAACTGGATTTGACGGATTCTACATGGCCCTTTTGGAAAAGAAACCCGCTTCAAAATAAAAAATGAACAAAAAAAAAGAGGCTGTCCATGCTTATGGACAGCCTCTTTTTTGGTTCTGGTTCCTAAAGTCCTATTCTAACACTAGGAGCACTAATCCCTACTCCCGTGCTAACCGTTGTTCTTCTGGGATAGCTTCTATAACTGTAATGGTCGTTATGGTAATAATAAAAGCTGGCATGGGTATGGTAATGCTGACTATGATGACAATGGGAGTCACAATGCTCACGATGTTCCACATAGGCGTCCCTTTTACCTTTCATATAAGCCTTATGGGCCTTTCTATCCCTTTTCTTTAATTCACGCTCATATTCCTTTTGCGATTCCCAAAATTCCTCTTCCTCCGATTCAGCCAATTCCTGTGATTGCTCAAATTGTGCATCCTCCTTGGCTCTTTGTTCATAATAAGTAAGTTTTTCCTTTTCGGTGGATTCTACTTCCTGGGCTATTGATCCGATAAAAGAAAAAAGTAGGATCGCTAAACTTAAAAATTGTAATCTCTTCATAACTTAAATGTTTTATTTAAACTGTGATTTATTTAATAGCACTGTTTGTATATAAAACAACCAATAGGAAAATTACCCTACCTAGTTTAGAAAAAAATAATTTTCAAAAAACCTCCTTCTTGGAATTTGTAGTGAGTACATCGGGATGCATCAACGATTCTGCCAAACTACCAGTCTTGGGCAACTCGTACTTGAAATAGAATTTCATAGTATGGATTTTACTTTCGTAGAAAGTTTTGGAATAAGTCTGGTCCCCCCCCAGTATATTTCGCTGTGCATTTACAGCAATATCCAACCACAACCACCCTATTACTACGTGACTTAAAAATTCCATAAACAAATTGGCATCGGACAGAAAGCGCTCATAATTTCCTTTTTTGGCAAAGGGAACCAAAAAATCCAAAACGCTCCTTGTCAACTTAATCTTATCGCCCAATATTTTGGCCGAAGAACGCAATTCATCAAACTCCATTGCCTCGGTTATGGTATGCAATATTTCAGTCAGCAATAATTCCAGAGCTTTTCCATTCTCCATGGGGACCTTACGTCCCAATAAATCCTGGGATTGGATACCCGTAGTACCTTCATAGATACTAAATATCCTAATATCGCGATAGTATTGCTGAAGTATAAAATCCGAACAGAATCCGTATCCACCCAACACCTGGACCCCATTGCTTACAGATAAAGTTCCTGCCTCAGTGGGATAGGTCTTTACAATAGGAATTATCATTTCCAATAATAGACCGTACTTTGCCTTGGTTTCGGGGTCCTTGGTAGATTGTATAATATCGTAATACTTGGCGGCCAATAGCACCAAACTCAAAGAACCTTCGGCAATTGCTTTTTGCAATAACAGCATACGCCTAACATCTGGATGTTCAATTATTAAACAAGGTTTTTCATCGGGATCTTTTTTTCCGTCACTGGAAAGCTTTCGCCCCTGGGGTCGTTCTTTGGCATACTCCAAAGAGGCCTGATAAGCTGCCATGCTTATGGCTGCACCCCCACGTCCTACACTTATCCTGGCACTGTTCATCATTAAAAACATATATTTAAGCCCCTTGTGTGCCTGCCCTACCAGCCAGCCATGGCAATCGTCCTTGTCACCAAATCCTAGATGGGTCGTAGCATAACCCCTTTGACCCATTTTCTGAAAATCGGCCACGGTCATCACATCGTTATTGGTTAATCTTCCATCCTTCCCCATCCTGAGCTTAGGCACCACAAATAAGGATATGCCTTTGGTTCCGGACGGAGCACCTTCTATTCTGGCCAACAATAGGTGTACTACATTTTCTGCATATTGATGATCCCCGCCTGAAATGAATATTTTTTGTCCGGATATCTTATAATAACCTTCTTGGGTGGGAGTTGCTTTGGTAGTGATATCGGATAAGGAACTACCTGCCTGGGGCTCTGTAAGGCACATGGTACCTCCCCAAGCCCCGGATAACATTTTGGGAACATAGGTTTTCTTGAGGTTTTCATTGGCGAAATGAACAATCAGTTCTGCAGCGCCTTGGGTCAAACCGGCATATCCCGGCAGATGATTGTTGGCTGCCTCCTGGATATAGGCCGAAGCCGTATGAATTATAAATGGTAACTGCAGGCCCCCATCCCCATAATCAAAAGGACCGGAAATAATTCCCATTTCCCCACCCTTCTTCATCATTACATCAACCTGTTTATGCACCATTATGGTTCCATTTTTATAAATGGCCGGTGTTTCATCCATCTCTTTGAAATAGGGAAATAATTCACGGTCGGAAAATTCTTTGATAGCATTTATAAACAAATCCAAAGAATCCTTGTCATAATCTTGGAACCGTTCTGCCGTTAGCAAATCCTCCACCCCATGTACTTGGTATAACAAATATTTTAATGTTGCGATATCTACATATTCCTTGGCCATGGTAATTATATTTAATATTTATTGGTATTACATTCCTAAGATACAATTTAGTCTTCTAATGGAGGCCTCTAGTAAGAAATGAAGTTATTTGAAAAATCTGTGCACTAGAAAAACAGGAATCTACTCTTCCTGTTTTCCATCCCAAAAAGCAAACATAAGTTTCTTACCTTTATTTTTTTATCCAAGTTAGCAAAAGAATGAACAATGAGCAGTCGGCCATAAGAACCACTTATTTCAGCATAGCTGGAAATATTATTTTGGCCGTAATTAAGGGTTTGGCAGGATTTTTTGGCAATTCCTATGCTTTAATAGCCGATGCCATTGAATCCACCACCGATATTTTTTCCTCTCTCTTGGTATTGTTTGGACTTAAATATGCAAAAAGGCCGGCAGACGAAAATCACCCCTACGGACATGGTAAGATTGAACCCCTTATTACTTTTTTGGTAGTAGGGTTTTTAATTACCTCGGCAACGATTATAGCCTATGAAAGTATTATGAATATTTTAACCCCGCACAAAACACCCAAATCCTGGACCCTATTGGTCCTAGGGGTCATAATTTTGTGGAAAGAGATTTCGTATAGGGTGGTCTTAAAAAAAAGCATCCAGACCAATAGCTCTTCCTTAAAGGCAGATGCCTGGCATCATAGAAGCGATGCCATCACCTCCATTATGGCATTCATAGGAATATCCATTGCCCTGATCTTTGGTAAAGGATATGAAACAGCCGATGATTGGGCTGCCTTGGCGGCCTCATTTTTCATTTTCTATAATGGATATCTGATCTTTAGACCTGCCTTGGGCGAAATAATGGACGAACATTTATATGATGACCTTATAGAGGAAATTCGAGAAGTTTCATTAACTGTTGATGGTATATTGGGAACTGAAAAATGTTTCATCCGAAAGGCCGGTACAAAATATCATATTGACCTTCATGCCCAGGTAAACGGTAGTATTAGCGTAAAAGAAGGGCATGACCTGTCCCACAAACTTAAGGACAGGCTCCGTGGGGATATACCCAATATTGGACATGTTTTGATTCATATAGAACCAAAATAAAAATTATAGCACAAGGTATTTCAAATTAGACCACATACAGAAATTAACAATTGTTGTCCAAAACTGTTAACTATTCTAATGAAAAATTACACATTAAAACCGTAAATTTGCACCTTTCTCAACCTTACAATTTACATAATTAGATGATTCATTTCTTCGGAGACCTTAGCACTAAGATATTTGCGGTACAGACCAAAAACGACCTGACCCAAGAAGATAGCGTAAAACTTACGTGGTTGTTTGGCAACCAACCTAAATTAAACGCGGCGTCATTGGACGCCTTTTTTGTTGGTCCCAGGGCAGCCATGATTACCCCGTGGAGCACCAATGCTACAGAGATAACCCAAAATATGGGAATTTCCGGTATAATTAGAATTGAGGAGTTTAGCGCAGTAGACCAAGATGAAAAGGGGTACGACCCAATGCTTTCCCAAAAATATAGTGGCCTTTCACAGGATATTTTTAAGGTTGATGTAATGCCAGCACCTATTCTGGAAATAGTGGATATTGCCCAATATAATGAACAGGAGGGATTGGCCCTAAGTGATGAGGAAGTGGCCTATTTACAGCAAGTCTCCGAAAAAATTGGCCGTAAACTTACAGATTCCGAGGTGTTTGGCTTTAGTCAAGTGAATTCTGAACACTGTAGGCATAAAATTTTTAATGGGACTTTTGTTATCGACGGAGTAGAAAAATCGTCATCACTATTTAAGCTTATTAAAAAAACATCCCAAGAACATCCAGGGGATATAGTATCGGCATATAAGGACAATGTGGCTTTTCTTAAAGGGCCCAAAGTGGTGCAGTTTGCCCCCAAAAGTGCTGACAAGCCAGATTTCTACCAAGAAAAACCATTCGAATCTGTTATCTCCCTAAAGGCCGAGACCCATAATTTCCCAACCACTGTAGAACCTTTTAATGGGGCGGCCACAGGGGCGGGCGGAGAAATTAGGGACCGTTTGGCCGGTGGAAAAGGTTCCTTGCCCTTGGCAGGAACTGCTGTGTATATGACCGCATATTCCCGCCTGGAAGAAAACAGGCCTTGGGAAAAGGGTATGCCAGAAAGAAATTGGTTGTACCAAACCCCAATGGATATACTAATAAAGGCGTCCAACGGAGCCTCCGATTTTGGAAACAAATTTGGACAACCCCTTATTGCGGGATCCGTACTAACATTTGAACATGATGAAGCCAATGAAAACCATGGAACTGGCCAGGGTAGAAAATTAGGATACGACAAGGTAATTATGCAGGCCGGGGGTATTGGCTATGGAAAGGCTGAACAGGCAATAAAAGATATTCCCAAAACTGGTGATAAAATCGTGATCCTTGGAGGCGACAACTACCGTATTGGTATGGGCGGTGCTGCAGTATCCAGCGCCGATACCGGCGAATTTGGAGCAACTATAGAACTGAACGCCATTCAGCGTTCCAACCCTGAAATGCAAAAAAGGGCTGCAAACGCCATACGAGGTATGGTAGAGAGCGACCATAACCCTATCGTATCCATTCACGATCATGGTGCTGGTGGACATTTAAATTGTCTATCCGAATTGGTCGAGGATACGGGAGGATTAATAGATATGGATAAACTGCCCATTGGAGACCCTACGCTATCCGCAAAAGAAACCATTGGCAACGAATCCCAAGAACGTATGGGATTGGTCATAAGAAAAAAGGATGTTGATATGCTGCACCGAATTGCAGATAGAGAAAGATCGCCCATGTATGAGGTTGGCGATGTTACGGGAGACAACCGCTTTACATTTAAATCTACCACAACTGGAGAAAGTCCAATGGACTTGGAACTATCCGATATGTTCGGGAGTTCTCCTAAAACTGTAATGAACGATTCCACAATAAAAAGAAAGTATAAGGCCCCATCCTATTCCCTGGAACACTTTCATGATTATTTGGACCAGGTTCTGCAATTGGAAGCAGTAGCCGCCAAGGATTGGCTTACAAATAAGGTAGACCGCTGTGTAGGCGGCAAGGTGGCCAAACAGCAATGTGCCGGTCCACTGCAGTTACCCTTGAACAATTGCGGTGTTATGGCGTTGGATTACAAAGGAAAGGAAGGAATTGCCACTTCTATTGGCCACTCCCCTATTTCAGGATTGATAGACCCCTCTGCTGGAAGTAAAAATAGTATCGCTGAAGCCTTGAGCAATATTGTTTGGGCACCTTTAAAAGACGGTTTGGACTCGGTTTCACTTTCCGCCAATTGGATGTGGCCCTGTAAAAATCCTGGGGAGGACGCAAGACTGTATGAGGCGGTTCAGGCCATTTCGGATTTTGCCATCGAGCTGGGAATAAATGTCCCAACTGGAAAAGACTCCCTGTCCATGAAACAGCGCTACAAGGACGCAGAAGTTATAGCTCCTGGAACCGTTATCATTTCCGCCGCCGGAAACTGTACCGACATTGGCAAAGTGGTAGAACCTGTCTTACAAAAAAATGGCGGGGACATATATTACATCAATTTATCCCAAGATTCCTATAAATTGGGAGGATCATCCTTTGCACAAATATTGAATACCATTGGTGATGCTGCCCCCACTATAAATAATGTCAAAAATTTTAAGACCGTATTCAATACTTTCCAAGAGTTAATTCTCAACGGAAAAATCCTGGCCGGTCACGACGTAGCATCGGGCGGATTGATTACCACGCTTTTGGAACTGTGCTTTGCCGACCTTGATTTGGGTGCCACATTGGATTTGACAAGCATAGGTGAAGCCGATACTATCAAATTATTGTTTTCAGAAAATGCGGGGATCGTTTTTCAAGCTAAGGACAGCTCGGTAGAAAAAGTATTGGCCAATGCAGGTATTGAGTATTTCAAAATTGGATCGGTGAGCACAACACCTACCCTGACCATAAAGAATCAGGGGATGGAAATGGGACTGAACATCAATTCCCTACGCGACACCTGGTTTAAAACATCCTATCTATTGGACCGAAGGCAAACCGCCAACAACTTGGCCAAAGAGCGCTACAACAATTACAAAAATCAGCCCCTAACCTACTCTTTTCCAACCCATTTTGATGGAAAATTGCCAGCTAAGGCAAAAACGCGACCAAAAGCGGCCATCCTACGTGAAAAAGGCAGTAACTCGGAACGCGAAATGGCCAATGCCATGTACCTGGCCGGTTTTGATGTTAAGGATGTCCATATGACCGACCTAATATCCGGAAGGGAGACCTTGGAAGATATTCAATTTATAGGTGCAGTCGGTGGATTCTCTAACTCTGATGTATTGGGAAGTGCCAAAGGCTGGGCAGGAGCATTTAAATACAACGAAAAGGCCAATACGGCACTAAAGAATTTCTTTGCCAGACCCGATACCCTTTCCATAGGAATTTGTAACGGTTGTCAGTTATTCATGGAATTGGAATTGATCAATCCCGAGCACGCCGAACATGGAAAAATGACCTTTAATGATTCCCATAAACACGAAAGCGGATTTACTTCCGTAATTGTTCAAAAGAACAATTCCATTATGCTTTCAAGTTTGGAAGGAGCCAATTTGGGGGTTTGGATTTCCCATGGGGAAGGAAAATTTAAATTGCCAATGACCAAAGAGAATTACAATATTGTAGCCAATTACGGATACGAAGGTTATCCAGCAAACCCTAATGGCAGTGATTTCAATACAGCCATGCTATGTGACGTCTCTGGCCGACATCTGGTGACCATGCCCCATATAGAGCGTTCCATTTTCCAGTGGAATTGGGCACATTACCCTGCTGACAGACTGGATGAGGTTTCTCCATGGCTAGAGGCATTTGTCAACGCCAGAAAATGGCTGGAAACCCATAAGGATTAATTATGACCTTTAGACAAGCTACCAAGGAAGACCTTCCATCAATAATAGAAATGGTAGCCAATGATACCTTGGGCCATTTACGGGAGAGGTTTGAAGACCCTCTGCCCAAAGAGTACTATAATGCTTTTGAAAGCATTGACGGGGACAGGAATCAGGAACTGATGGTTATAGAGAATTCTAAGGGCGAAGTGGTAGCCTCCTTTCAATTGAGTTTTCTCCAATACTTAACCTATGTAGGAGGCATCCGCTGTCTTGTAGAAAATGTACATGTAAGGGAGGATCAAACGGGCAAGGGAATAGGCAAACAAATGTTTCAATGGATTATTGAAAGAGCAAAGGAAAAAGGCGTTCATTTAGTACAGTTAACCTCCAACAAACTGCGGCCCAATGCTATTCGATTTTATGAAGGCATCGGATTCAAAGCTACCCACGAAGGATTTAAGCTACATCTCTAATTCCACAAATTAAAATCCCCTGAATAGAAGTTGGACTTTTATTCAGGGGATTTTTATATAAATAATTATACTTCCATAGAGGAAATCAAATTTACTTTCTACTTCTTGGAATAATCAGCATGGATAGCCTTATCAAAGGCCTCCCAATGCTCCGGCTTCATTCTTTCGGGGGTAAAAAGGCAAATTCCCGCGGCTCCATTCTCCATGGAAGTTCTAATGGCCGTTTCTATTTCTGAAGGCAATAATCCGTGATTTTCAGGGTCATTCTCTTTTGTTTTGTTCTCCGGGTTTGGACATATGAAAAGTCCACTATAAATGGGCTTTTCTCCGTTTACGGATTCCACTTCCTCCTTGGTTATTTCCCCAACCCATTCAGGACCTTTTAAATAAAAATCGTTATAGTTCATAGGATAAAAGGCATCCAAGTCCCATTTGTTCCATTCTTGTCTAACCATTTTCATTGCATTGCTAGGACCTGGAAAAACCGCCGCATTTATCTTTTTGCCCTTGTCATGTACTACCTTGGACAAACGATTTACAATGTTGGTAATTAAATCGTATCTAAACTGCTTCCATTCCTGTACTTTGGACGGATCTTCAACCTCTTTTATGTCGATTCCTGATTGCTCTTTAAAATCACCTACACATTTATCACAATAGCAATAATCGGCCACCGGATATTCCTCGTTCATCACCAGTCCATATTTGTCCCAAAGGCCTTCGGCCAATATAACGTCCGGGAAACGGATATAATCCAAATGTATCCCATCTACTTCTTCCACGGCTGCAATATTTCCGTATAGTTCGGACAGGAAGGTAAATGAACCCTCCTTATTGGGGCAAAGAAATTTGTAATATGAAACATATGCGGGTTTATCAAAAGCTGATTCCCCATTGCGGTTTATCGCATAAAGATCTTGCGGCAACTTAGGATTGTCTCCCTGCACCATTGTAGGTACCCATGTATGGAATTCCATTCCCGCATCCTTTACCAATTTACCTACCCGCTTATACGTTTCTGGATTATGTCCGCCGTTGTACATCAGGCCATCTATCCCTTTTTCCTTATAATTCTTAAAAGTTGCCATCAATTCTTGATCTGTAGCCTCCCCAGGACCACCAGTCCATGCATATACAGGGATTTTGGTTTTTTCGGCACAGGAAATCATAGTAAAAATAACTACTGCCGTTACAAAAAGCTTTTTCATTGGTTTAGTTTAATTGTTAATAATAATTAGATATGCACACACCCAAACGCTCCAGATGTCCTAAAAAAAGGCAGAAACGTTTATATTGGAATTTGGTGCATTAAAGTTTGAACTTAATCATTTTGTAGCTTCCTAGCCATAAATCTTAGCTAAGTAACCTCGGAATTAATACAAACAACATTATTCTGCCTTAGAATTAATTCTACTTAAGGAAACATTAATAAGGGTGAATCTTTACTAAAAACAATAGTATTCTATTCAAAAATAGGCGAAAAATCAGGAATAAATCAAGGCTCTTCAAGATCAAATCACTAATTAAAAATATCTCGGTTACAACTCCCCAGTCCAATTAAACAAAGCCAAAAAGGAACAATTTTTAGCAGATAAAATGAAGACTCCTTAATTTTTTTACATTTTTTATACGAATGTGATTTTAAAATACCGTTCCCTTTTCTTAATTTGCGATTACGAACAGCAAATTAAATATGCAAGAAATCACCCGCCTTTTTGATTTTCCTTATTATCAATTAGAGAAATTCAATTTAAAAAAATCACTGGTCACAAAGTACAATGGAGAATGGGTTGCAACATCTACCCAGGAATATATAGACAAGGCAAATGCTATTAGTAGGGCCTTGTTGCGACTGGGCGTAAAACCTAACGACAAAATTGCGCTTATTTCCATGGCCAACAGAACGGAATGGAATATAATGGACATTGGAATACTTCAAATTGGGGCACAAAATGTTCCTATATACCCTACCATTTCGGAAGAAGATTACGCTTATGTTCTAAATCATTCCGAAGCCAAATATGTTTTTGTGTCCTGCACAGAAGTTTTTGACAAGGTCAATGCCGTAAAAGCGACTACACCACATTTAAAGGATGTATACTCCTTTGACGTACTGGAGAACTGCAAGAATTGGAGCGAAATCTTGGAATTGGGTACGGATACCTCCAACCAAAATGAGGTAGAAAAACTTAAGGATAAGGTGAAGCCGGATGATTTGGCCACCTTGATTTATACGTCCGGGACCACTGGTAGACCTAAAGGGGTAATGCTCACCCACAACAATGTGGTATGCAATGCCATTGAAAGTTCCAAGCGTCTGCCCATAGATTATGGCAATACTACATGTTTAAGCTTTTTGCCCGTCTGCCATATCTATGAACGAATGATGATGTATCTCTATCAATACGCTGGGGTCACTATCTATTTTGCAGAGTCCATGGATAAAATAAGCGACAATCTAAAAGAGTGCGCCCCTCATGTAATGACCGCTGTACCCCGATTATTGGAAAAAGTGTACGATAAAATCATTGCCAAGGGAACCGAACTTACAGGAATAAAAAAGAAATTGTTTTTCTGGGCTGTAGAAGTGGGACTGAAATATGAACCATACGGGCAGAACGGTTGGTGGTACGAACAGCAATTGGCAATGGCCAGAAAATTAATTTTTAGCAAGTGGAAAGACGGCCTAGGAGGCAATCTTTCGCTGATAGCCTCCGGTAGTGCTGCCTTACAGCCTAGATTGGCACGTATTTTCAATGCCGCTGGCTTTGGGGTTATGGAAGGATACGGACTTACGGAAACTTCACCAGTGGTTTCTGTGAACGATATGAGGGATGGCGGATTTAAAATAGGGACCGTTGGAAAATTATTGGCTAATACAGAAGTAAAAATTGCGGAAGACGGTGAAATATGTGTTAAAGGGCCACAAGTAATGTTGGGTTATTACAAGGATGCTGAAAAAACAGCCGAGGTTATAAAGGATGGATATTTTCATACTGGGGATATTGGAGAGATAGATACCGATGGATTTCTCAAGATCACGGACAGAAAGAAAGAAATGTTCAAAACATCAGGAGGTAAATATGTTGCGCCCCAACTATTGGAAAACAGGTTTAAGCAATCCAGATTTATAGAACAAATAATGGTTGTAGGCGAAGGGGAAAAAATGCCGGCAGCCTTGATACAACCAGATTTTGAATTTTTACGCAATTGGGCCAAAATGCACGATATAGAGGTTGGCGACAATAAAAAAATGGTCCAAAATGAAAAAGTAAATGCCAGATTCCAAGAGGAAGTGGATGCTGCCAATGAAAGTTTTGCCAAATGGGAAAAGGTGAAACAATTTAGACTTACGCCAGATGTATGGAGCATAGACGACGGCCACCTTACGCCTACCATGAAATTAAAGCGAAAAATAGTAAAAGAAAAGTATATGGATCTTTACAATGACATTTACCGGCATTAGTGACTTGTCCCAAACCAAATTAAAAACAGCTTCTGTAACCAGAAGCTGTTTTATTTTATAGAGGCCATATTTTTTTTGAAATATATTATGCATGCATAATATATTTTTATATCTTTGAAAGAACCAACAAAACAGCATGCAAGACATAACAATAGATTACGCGCTCCGAGCAACTTGGCAAGCGGTCACAAAAATGTATAACGAGGAGGCGAGGAAATTCAACAGTACTATGGCCGTAGGCTTTACATTATTGAGTATAGACCCCAAAACCGGTACCCCCTCCACGGCCCTTGGCCCAAAAATGGGTATGGAGGCCACGAGTCTCTCGCGGATATTGAAAAGTATGGAGGAAAAGGGACTTATTGAACGCAGGCCAAACCCCAATGATGGTAGGGGTGTTCTGATACACCTCACGGCTTTTGGCCTGGAAAAGAGGAAGGATTCAAAAGATGTTGTACTTCGTTTCAACGATGTGGTGAAGACACATGTACCGAAAGAAAAATTGGAAACTTTTTTTGAGGTAACGGAAATCATCAACAAACTAATTGCGGAAAAGAAAATTTATTAATAGAGTAAAAAACTAGTTAACACCTTTTTATTGATGAACAAACACATTAAAAAAGTAGCAGTTATTGGTTCTGGTATAATGGGAAGCGGCATAGCCTGCCATTTCGCCAACATAGGAGTGGAGGTATTGCTCTTGGATATTATACCACGGGAACTCAATGATAAAGAAAAAGCAAATGGCCTTACCCTAGAGGATAAGGTAGTTAGAAATAGATTGGTAAACGATTCCTTGGCCGCTGCATTAAAATCCAAACCCTCCCCTATTTATCATCAAAATTTTGCCCAAAGAATCTCGACCGGGAATCTTGAGGACGACATTTCCAAAGTTGACCAGGTAGATTGGATCATTGAAGTGGTAGTAGAACGTCTGGATATCAAAAAAATAGTTTTTGAAAAACTGGACAAACACAGAAAGCCGGGCACTTTAATTACTTCCAACACCTCGGGCATACCCATAAAATTTATGAGTGAAGGAAGAAGTGAAGATTTCCAAAAACATTTCTGCGGAACACACTTTTTTAATCCGGCCCGATACTTAAAGCTTTTTGAAATAATTCCTGGACCCAAAACTTCTCCCGAAGTATTGGACTTCTTAAATGGCTATGGGGAACAGTTTTTAGGCAAGACCTCGGTGATAGCCAAAGATACTCCGGCGTTTATTGGTAATAGAATAGGTACCTTTAGCATAATGAGTTTGTTCCATGCCGTAAAGGAGATGGACCTTACCGTTGAGGAAATAGATAAACTTTCAGGACCGGTAATAGGTAGACCAAAATCGGCCACCTTCCGCACCGTAGACGTTGTTGGCTTGGACACTTTGGTACATGTCGCCAATGGTATTGCAGAAAATTGTAAGGATGATGAAAGGCGGGAACAATTTACACTTCCGGATTTCATCGGAAAAATGATGGAAAATAAATGGTTCGGAAGTAAAACAGGGCAAGGCTTCTATAAAAAGGAAGGTCGGGAAATATTGGCCTTGGACCTGAACACAATGGAATACAGACCCAGTATAAAGGCTAGTTTTGCCACCCTTGAACTCACCAAATCCATAGAAAATGTAATCGACCGATTTAAGGTGTTGGTTACCGGAAAGGACAAGGCAGGTGCCTTTTACAGAAAAAGTTTTTCCTCCTTATTTGAATATGCCTCCAATAGGATCCCTGAAATAACCGAAGAATTATATAAAATAGATGACGCCATGAAAGCAGGTTTTGCCTGGGGACATGGCCCCTTTCAAATTTGGGATGCCATAGGTGTTGAAAAAGGGATAGAAATGATGAAAGCCGAAGGTTTTCAACCGGCGGCCTGGGTTACCGAAATGATATCCTCAGGAAATAAATCGTTCTACACCATTAAAGACGGGGCAACCTATTTCTACGACATTCCCAAAAAGGCGATGGCGAAAATACCAGGTCAGGATTCCTTTATCATTTTGGACAATATTAGAAAATCCAATGAGGTTTGGAAAAACTCGGGAGTTGTTATTGAGGATTTGGGCGATGGTATATTGAATGTGGAATTCCAGTCCAAAATGAACACCATTGGTGGCGATGTATTGGCCGGACTCAACAAGGCCATTGATTTGGCAGAAAAAGACTTTCAAGGTCTGGTGGTGGGCAACCAGGCACCCAACTTTTCTGTTGGCGCTAATATTGGAATGATATTTATGATGGCCGTAGAACAGGAATACGATGAGCTTAACATGGCCATAAAGATGTTTCAGGATACAATGATGCGTATGCGTTATTCATCCATTCCTACTGTTTCTGCCCCACACGGAATGACTTTGGGTGGTGGTTGTGAGTTGTCTTTACATGCCGATAAGGTTGTTGCCGCAGCTGAAACCTACATGGGGCTGGTAGAATTCGGAGTTGGGGTCATACCAGGAGGTGGTGGTTCCAAGGAAATGGCATTAAGGGCATCGGATACCTTTAGGAAAAATGATGTTGAGCTTAATGTACTTCAAGAATATTTCCTCACTATTGGAATGGCAAAAGTTTCAACATCCGCTTATGAGGCCTATGATATGGGAGTTCTTGAAAAAGGGAAAGATATAGTGGTCGTAAATAAGGACCGACAAATTGCAACAGCCAAAGCTTACGCCAAACTAATGGCAGAACAGGGCTATACCCAACCTCCAAAGAGAAAAGACGTAAAGGTTCTTGGAAAACAGGCCCTAGGTATGTTTTTGGTAGGAACGGATGCCATGGAGGACAGTAATTATATAAGTGAACACGACCATAAGATTGCCAACAAATTAGCCTATGTAATGGCCGGTGGTGACTTGTCGGAACCAACCTTGGTCACTGAACAATATCTATTGGATCTGGAACGGGAAGCATTCCTATCCCTCTGTACGGAAAGAAAAACCTTGGAACGAATACAACATATGTTGAAGACAGGGAAGCCGTTAAGAAATTAAGATAATAGACGATTAGACCCTATAGACTAGACCAAATGGGACGACATAATTTTAAGAAATTGAAAATATGGCAAGAAGGAATGGAAATTGTAAGTGAGAATTATAGGCTTACACGAACTTATCCGGATTTTGAAAGGTTTAATTTAATTAGTCAAATGAACAGATCTGCGGTTTCCATTCCATCTAATATTTCTGAAGGGTCAAGTAAAAGTACTAATAGACATTTTATAAAATATTTAGAGAATAGTCTGGGTTCAGCTTTCGAATGGGAAACTCAATTAATTGTTTCGTATAATGAAAAATATTTGGATGAAGAGAAGTTCGAAGAACTTGAAACTAAAATTTTACAAATTCAAAAAATGATTGCCTCATTTATCGACAATTTAGGTAAGTAAGGTCTAGACTCTAGCATCAAGTAGTCTAAAATCTCAACTTCAAAACAAAAATAGAACTATGAACAAACAAGCATTTATAGTAAAAGCATATAGGACCGCAGTAGGAAAAGCTCCAAAAGGTGTTTTCCGTTTTAAGAGAACGGATGAGCTGGCTGCCGAAACCATAGCGTATATGATGAATGAATTGCCTCAATTGGACAAAAAACGCATTGATGACGTTATTGTTGGAAACGCTATGCCAGAGGGTTCCCAAGGTCTCAACATGGCCAGATTAATCTCTTTAATGGGACTTAATATTGTTGATGTACCGGGGGTTACGGTAAATAGATTTTGTTCTTCTGGAATAGAAACTATTGGTATAGCCACCGCCAAAATACAAGCAGGTATGGCCGACTGTATCATTGCTGGTGGAGCAGAAAGTATGAGTGCCGTTCCTATGACCGGTTATAAAACGGAGCTCAACTATGACCTTGCAAAGGCCGGTCACGAAGATTATTACTGGGGCATGGGAAATACTGCGGAAGCGGTAGCCAAACAATTTAATGTATCCCGTGAGGACCAGGACGAGTTTGCCTACAACTCGCATATGAAAGCGCTTAGGGCTCAGGCCGAGGACCGTTTTCAAAGTCAGATTGTTCCTATTGAGGTAGAACAGACCTACGTTGATGATAACGGAAAGAGGGCAACAAAAAAATACACAGTGACCAAAGATGAGGGACCACGTAAAGGAACCAGCAAGGAAGCTCTGGCAGGACTGCGTCCGGTTTTCGCCGCGGGGGGAAGTGTCACTGCCGGTAATTCCTCACAGATGAGCGATGGCGCAGCTTTTGTACTGGTAATGAGTGAAGATATGGTAAAGGAGCTAAAATTGGAACCAATTGCAAGATTGGTCAACTATGCCGCAGCCGGAGTTGAACCCAGAATCATGGGAATTGGCCCTGTAAAAGCAATTCCAAAAGCCCTAAAACAAGCCGGTCTTAAACAGAACGATATTGAATTGATAGAGCTGAACGAAGCCTTCGCTTCACAGTCATTGGCTGTAATTCGAGAGTTAGACCTAAACAATGATATAGTCAATGTAAATGGGGGGGCCATAGCTCTTGGCCACCCGTTGGGCTGTACAGGAGCCAAGTTGTCCGTTCAACTTTTTGATGAGATGAGAAAGAGGGATATGAAAGGGAAATACGGCATGGTGACCATGTGCGTAGGTACTGGACAGGGAGCAGCGGGTATTTTTGAATTTTTAAATTAAAATTACAAGACATATTTATTGAGGCGATTGCTATTTCAATATACCCTTCAATACATATTAAAAACTTAATAACAAGAACAATGAGTACAGAAACAACAACTAAAGAAATATTAAGGGGTGGACAATTCCTAGTTAAGGAAACCAATTGCGAGGATATTTTTACGCCTGAGGATTTTTCCGAAGAGCAAAAAATGATGCGCGACTCCGTTATTGAGTTCAACGATCGGGAGATTGTAGCCAATCGGGATCGTTTCGAAGCCAAGGATTATGCCCTGACACAGGAGGTAATGACCAAGGCCGGAGAAATGGGCTTTTTGGGTGTTGCCGTTCCTGAAGCCTATGGTGGATTGGGAATGGGCTTTATTTCCACTATGATCGTTTGTGAATATATTTCTAGTGGTAGTGGTTCCTTTAGTACAGCCTTTGGTGCACATACCGGTATAGGCACCATGCCCATAACTTTATACGGTACCGAAGCCCAAAAGCAAAAATATGTTCCAAAATTGGCCACAGGTGAATGGTTCGGTGCTTACTGTTTAACAGAACCAGGGGCCGGTAGTGATGCCAATTCGGGCAAAACCACAGCCACCCTTTCCGCTGATGGTAAGAGCTACAAGATAAATGGCCAGAAAATGTGGATTTCCAATGCCGGGTTCTGCAAATTATTTATTGTTTTTGCACGAATTGAAAATGACAAAAATATAACCGGTTTTATAGTAGAAAATGATCCTAGTAATGGTATTACTTTGGGGGAGGAAGAACATAAATTGGGAATACGTGCCTCTTCTACCAGACAGGTTTTCTTTAACGATACGGTAGTTCCAGTTGAAAACATGCTTTCCGAAAGGGGAAATGGTTTTAAAATTGCAATGAACGCCTTAAACATTGGACGAATTAAATTGGCGGCCGCCTGTTTGGACTCGCAAAGACGAATTACGACCAACGCCTTAAGATATGCTACGGAACGTAAGCAGTTTAAAACGGCCATAGTAGATTTCGGGGCAATAAAATCGAAGTTGGCGGAAATGGCGACCAGTTTGTATGCTGGGGAAGCTGCCTCATACAGAGCTGCCAAAAATATTGAGGACCGTATTGCCATGCGCTTGGCGGCCGGTAATAGCCACCAGGAAGCAGAACTTAAAGGTGTAGAGGAATATGCCATTGAATGTTCCATATTAAAAGTTGCCGTATCCGAAGACGTTCAGAACTGCTCGGATGAGGGTATCCAAATTTTTGGCGGTATGGGCTTTTCCGAAGAAACCCCAATGGAAGCAGCCTGGAGAGATGCCCGTATAGCCAGAATATATGAAGGTACCAATGAGATCAACAGAATGTTATCCGTTGGCCTCTTGGTCAAAAAAGCCATGAAAGGGCATGTAGATCTTTTGGGTCCGGCTACAGCCGTAGGGAATGAACTAATGGGCATTCCTTCTTTTGACACCCCGGACTATTCCGAATTGTTGTCTGAAGAAAAAGAAATGGTTGCAAAGCTTAAGAAAGTTTTCTTAATGGTGGCAGGTTCTGCGGTCCAGAAATATGGACCTGGCCTCGATGAACATCAAATGTTACTGTTGGCTGCATCCAATATTTTGATAGAGATATATTTGGCGGAATCTGCCATCTTAAGAACTGAAAAAAATGCAAAACGATTTGGGGAAGCGGCCCAAAAAGAACAAATAGCCATGTCCAAATTGTACCTGTACAATGCAGTGGACACAGTTATAAAAAATGGCAAGGAAGCTATAGTATCAATGGCTGAGGGCGATGAGCAACGTATGATGCTTATGGGCCTAAAACGGTTTACCAAATATATAAACCAACCCAACGTAGTTGAACTGCGAAATACAATTGCCGATAAACTCAAGGCTGAAAACAAGTATTGTTTTTAGTGAAGATTGACTAACTCAAGCTCATGCTTCGTAATGAAGCGAAACCGAAGAACCGCTCTAAAAAGAGCGGTTCTTTATTTTATACTATTATCCAGAGAAATAAGAAAAGGTTTAAGCATTATCTAGGAAACTTGATCCATTTTGAAATATAAAAGTGAATACAGAAGCTATAAGAGCGAATGGTACCGGCCACGCAAAGGCCAATTTTCCGGATACTTTTTATTTCTGCTGATTGACCAAAAGATTTTTCGAGTTAATATTCTATTCATTTGACGCATCCTTTATTTAAAACTTCCCCTAAATTTATGATTATGTGGATCTAAAACAGTTTGCAGGAAATTTTAAAACCTTCCGAAAACTGCAAACAGAAAAAACTGAAAATTAGTCATCCAAGTTGGAATGGTGACATACCTATATTGTGATAATCAGGATTTAAGTGCATAAATCAATGTAAATATAATATTCCTCAGCCGGCAGATAATCAATTAAAATATACAGTTATGAATCCTATTAACATTTTTCTAGCGGACGATGATGAAGATGATCGGGAACTTTTTATGGACGCCTTGTCCGAATTGCCAATTGAAACCTCGGTAAAACAATTTGAAAATGGGGTCGACCTAATGGCGGAATTATATTCTGGCAACCCCAAGCCAGACACCATTTTTTTAGACCTACGTATGCCCCTTATGGACGGATTTGAATGCCTAACGGATATCCGTAGCATCCCCGAATTGTCGGAAATCCAAATAATCATTTATTCCACATCGTTTAATCAAAATGAAGTAGACCAACTGAAAGAGGCCGGAGCAAATCTTTACATAAAGAAACCCAACTCATACAATCAATTGAAAACCGTATTATATAAATCTTTGAAGCCTTTTCAAAATACAACCTCAAAGACCAGTGATGATTTGAATTTTACGGTCATTGTCTAGAACTTTAACAATCGTACACATGGTACTTACTATCTAAACTTATCCCATTGGTCAAATTTAGTGGACTGGTGTTCAACCCCAAACAAGAGAAGATATATTCTAATCTCAGCTGCTCCATAGCTTCAGGGTGTAAAAGATAAAATTAGCGTCTTTTAGTCCTCCAACGGAAGATATATATTAAAAGTGGCACCCTTGCCCAGTTCTCCTTGTGCCGTAATAACGCCACGGTGATTCTCTACAATACGTTTAATAATAGCTAATCCAATGCCAGTTCCAGGATATTCTGTTCTCCCATAAAGGCGCTGGAATAATTCAAAGATCTTTTCACTGTATTTTTGTTCAAAGCCTATCCCATTGTCCGAAAAAGTGATATGGCAATATTTAGTGTCGTCATCAAAGTTTCCCCCTTCCAATACATTACCACTAACACACTCGTTTTTTATTATTATGTGTACCGGTTCTTCTGGTTTTGAAAACTTTAAGGAATTACTTATCAGATTATAAAAGAGCTGTTTAAATTGAAATGGAATTATACTGACCATGCAAGCTTTATCCGTTTCGATAATGGCATTTTTCTGAAGAAGTTCCTCGCTAAGGTCTTGTTTAACTTGCTCAATGATTAGATTAAGATTGGTTTTTTCAAAATCGCCTTCCAAATTGTGTGTGCGGGAATAGGCCAACAAATCATCTATGAGAGACTGCATCCGTTCTGCGGAAAGTTGCATCCTTTTAAATAAATATTTTCCATTTTCGGAAAGGGTATCTTGATCCTTTTCGATTATCCTGGAAGCAAACGTTTGAATTTTTCTTAAAGGCTCCTGCAAATCATGACTTGATATGTAAGCAAAGGATTGTAGTTCCTTGTTCATTTTCTGCAGTTCAATGTTCTTTTGTTCCAGCTCGGCCTTCTTTTCCTTAAGCGCATCATCCGATTCTTTCTTCTCCGTAAGGTCATGGGTTACTTTTGAATACCCTATTACCTCCTTTTTTTCATTATGTACTGCAGTGATTACCACGCTTGCCCAAAACAACGTATTATCCTTTCTTACACGCCACCCTTCCTGTACTGCTTTCCCCTTTCTGGCAGCCAGGCCCAATAACCTATTGGGAAGTCCGCTCTTTCTATCCTCCTCTGTATAAAAGTTGGAAAAATTCTTACCGATTATCTCCTCAGCTTTATAACCCTTAATTTTTTCTGCCCCCGTATTCCAGTTCTCCACAATTCCATCCGGGTTCAAATAAAGAATGGCGTAGTCCTGAACTTCCTCTACCATTAGGTGGTAGCGCTGTTCGCTTTTTTTAAGCGACTCGTTCAATTCCAACAGCTCGGCAGTACGTTCCTGAACTTGTCTCTCCAATTCATCAAGGAAAATTTTCTGTTCCTGTATATCGGTGCTACTACCTACCCACATTTGTATAATTCCGTCATCATTGCGTTGCGGCTTGGCACGGCTCAACTGCCATCGGTATTCACCATCATGTCTCCTAAAGCGATGCTCCAATATAAAATCCTTCCCTGTGGCAATCGAGTTCTCCCAGGTTTCAAAATTTCTTTTCCTGTCGTCCGGGTGCACCATCTGTAACCATCCTTTCTTCTTTAATTGATCTTGCGACAATCCAGAAAATTCAAAAACCGATTGGTTAAAATAATTCAAATTACCTTCTGGATCTGCGGTCCATACAAATTGAGGAAGCGAATCCGCCAGTAGTCTGAATTTTTTTTCACTTTCCTCTATTTTTTTTCGGGCAATTACTTGATCTGTAACTTCAATGCCCAAAGCCATTATTCCTTCAATTTTCCCAGTATTATCTAATAGTGGTTCGAAGCTGAAGTTGAGATAAGCCATATTCAATTCTCCCTTCCTCATGATTTGCACGGGAAATTCTGAAGTAGAAAAAGTTTTGGTAGTGTTGTAAACCTCGTCCAGCAACTCTTTAATACCTTGCGATTCAAGTTCTGGCATGGCTTCCAGAATTGGTCTTCCCAATACTTCACCCTCCATTCTATCCCACATTTCCAGCGCAAGGGAATTTGCCAATTCGGTTACATGGTCCTTGCCCTGAAATATAGCTATGGCTACAGGTGCTTGTGCAATCATTGTGCGAAGCCTGCGTTCACTTTCCTGTAATTCTTTTTTTGTAATTACGGTTTCGGTAGTTTCTGTGCAAGTAACAACTACGCCATTAACCTTGCCAAAATCATCAAAAGCGGCACTGTAGCAGAAGGTCCAATATACGTCCTCCATGCTCCCATTGCGGTAAAATGGCACCAATTGGTCATTATATGAAACCGGTTTAGCGGTACTTACTACTTCATTGATCAAGGGACCTATAAAATCCCATATCTCCGGCCAAACTTCTTTGCCTTTTTTTCCAATAGCCGGATGTTTACCATCTATCCCTAGACTTGGTCTGTAAGCATCATTATAAAAACAGATAAGCTCATCACCCCAAAAAAGAAACATAGGATAGGATGAGTGCAAAACTATGGCCAGGGTAGTACGTAAACTTATAGGCCAATCACTTATTTGCCCCAGGGTTGTTTTATCCCAGTCCATCTCCCTAATAATCTCGCCCATTTGGCCACTATTCTCAAGGAACGAGAGATTATTTGCTTTATGGGTTGGGTTCAGTTTCATTTACTTAAGGTTGTATTACAAATTCTTCTCTAGAGGGTTGTAGTACTCTTTTTTGTTTTATCAGGTCGATCGTCCTACTTATTACTCTTTTAAGATTTGAAAAATCGGCTGGTTTCCGAATATAGTATTGTGCGCCTTGGCGGTATAGTTGGTCCATGACATCAATATTGGAAGAAGTGGAATATATTATTACAGGGAGATGCCTAAATTTTTCACATTGCTTTATTTCCAATAAACACTCCGTTCCCGATTTTCGGGGCATATTCAAATCCAGAAAGAGCACTTGTGGTAGGCTGGGTAAATTATTTTCAAGAAAATCCATTAGCTCTACCCCATTGTTAACCGTTTTCAATGTTGCACACAAAGCAAGCTCATCCAAAGCTTCCTTAAAAAACATGCAATCGTCTTCATCATCGTCGGCAAGAAGTATTTGAAAATCGCTATTGGCCATGTATAATTGATTTAGATAATGAAATTAACCTTAACCCCTTAATTCCATTTAGGTAAAAATAAACAAAAATAATGGCCAATTAAATTTAGGCTGAAATTGTTTATAAAGGGCATATTCATTGGTCTCTTGAATACAAAATATAATGGATCTTTTGGACCTTCGATTATTTTTGGCTCAACTTCCTTGCATTTATACGGAAAGGCTTATACCTTTAAAAACAAATGTGTTGTTAATACAAATTTCATTAGTTATGGCATTGCCAAGCACCACTGTACTTTAGAATGCCATATGAACAATTCCAAAACAAAAACCCTAACTCCCAAGGCATATCTTAACACTCTTATATTCATACATGCTGCATTGCTTATCGGAGTTTTGTTGTTTACTATTTTCATCTATGCAACCGGGGAAGGTTTTTTGATAGATTTTACCAAAGACAATAATGTATTTGTATATCTTGTCCCAACCATTGCCATGTTGAGCTATTTTATAAGCAACTACGTTTTTGGTAAACAATTAAAGGACTTAACAAAACTTAACTCTTTAAAAAGCAAATTGATGCTCTATCTACAGGCATGTGTGGTAAGATATGCTTTTATAGAGGGTGCAGCAATATTGAGTACTATTGCATTTAGGTTGAATAACCATATTTTTTATCTGGTTATTTCCTTACTTTTAATTCTTTATCTTTTTAAGCTTAGGCCCTCCAAGGACAAGGTTATAAACGAGTTGCAATTAAAATTAAAGGACCAACAGTTTTTCCATCAAGAAAACGGGGAAATTAAATAAACTAAAATTGGATATTACCAATAGCTTGGCATATGTAACACCTATACAATGGGCATCAAAAATAAAATATACAACGATATAGATACGATTATTATAGGATCTGGTGCCGGCGGATTGTCTGCAGCCATTTGTCTATCCAAAGCAGGTCAGCGGGTATTGGTATTGGAACAGCACGATGTTCCTGGTGGCTGGTGCCATAGCTTCTATTTAAACGGCCACCGTTTTTCTCCAGGAGTCCATTATGTTGGACTGCTCGGCGAAGGAGAGTCTACAAGAACCCTGTATGAGGGATTGGGCGTGGCCAATGATCTGGTTTTTTTTAGAATGAATCCCAAGGGATATGAGCACTGTTTTATTGGAGAAGAAAGAATTGACCTGCCGGGAAATTTCAATGATCTGAACACTTCCCTTGGGTATAGGTTCCCTAAGGAAAAAAAGCGTATCGATCATTATTTGAAGCTGGTCAGGAACGTTTCCCGACAAATACAACTGATACCCAAGATAAACGGTTTTTGGGACCATATCACCATCCCTTTTAGAACCAAGCATATGGGCAAGTTTGCGCTGTTCAGCTTAAAGCGGGTTATTAACTGGCATATAAAAGACCCCCTACTGCAAAAAGTACTCAATATACAATGGGGAGATCACGGATTGGCTCCATCTCAGGCGAGTTTCCCTTTGCACTGTGCTGTTATGGACCATTATTTTAGCGGTGGCTACTACCCTATGGGTGGCGGAGCTGCCATTGTAAAAGCCATGACCAAGGCGTTACAAAAAAATGGTGGAACTATACGTACTGGTACAACCGTAAAAAGCATTCTTTTGAAAGGGGATAAAAAGAAAAAAGCCATTGGGGTGGAATTGAAAAATGGAGAGAAAATATATGCGACCAGAATCATATCCAATGCTGACCCAGGGATTACCTATTTGAACTTGGTAAAAGAACAAAACCTAAGTGCAAAGCTTCTTAAAAAGCTAAAAAAAACAAAGTATTCCTGTAGTTCCTTAATGCTTTTTCTAACCGTTGACACGGATGTTCGAAAATTAGGAATGGACTCGGGCAATATATGGTTGATGGACAATAGGGATATGGATGACATTTACGAAGAGATGACCGCAGTTGATATCACCAAAAGTAAAGTGTTCCCTGGATTGTTCATTAGCTGTACCACGCTAAAAGATCCAACAAGTTTCGATGGAAAACACCACTCCCTTGAAGTCATTACCTATATTAATCCCGATTCATTCTCCAAATTTAACAAAGAGGATAAACAGCGATCACAGGAATATTTGGAATTCAAGGAAATATTGACCTGTAAAATGATAAGTACCTTGGAACGTGCCCTACCAGGTATTAGTGACCATATTGTTCACAAAGAATTGGGAACACCCATCACCAACAAGTACTACTTGAATGCTACCAATGGCAGCGTATATGGTACCGAAAAGAGTTTTGGACAGATAGGTCCCTTTGCGTTCAAGGCTAAGAGCGAAATTGAAAATTTGTATATGTGCGGTGCAAGTATCCAATCCCATGGAGTGGCCGGCGCTAGCTATTCCGGGGTCCAAACGGCAGCCGCCATTCTAAATTGTAGACAGGATGATCTAATAAAACCAGATGATTCCCAAAACATCAGGATCTTTGAAGCAGAAGACCATTCCGGCTATCCAAAAGATATTCAACAAAAAATAAATTTGAGAAAAGCGAGACGACTATCAAATAAAAAAAGCATAACAACCCAACCCTAAAATAAATATTAACATATCTTCCAATCAATTTTATCAATATGAAAGCATTAAAATTATCAATGGCGTTATTTGCACTAACCGTTTTCACTATGAACAATAGTTATGGACAGGATTGGCCCAATCTAGAGCACTTTTCAGAAGATAACAAAAAGGTGGGAATGCCGGCTCCCAATGAAAATCGTGTGGTATTCATGGGCAATTCCATTACCATTGGTTGGCTGAACAAAAGGCCGGAATTCTTTGAAGGGAAACCTTACATCAATAGAGGTATTAGCGGGCAGACTACCCCCCAAATGTTGCTGCGTTTTAGACAGGACGTAATCGATTTAAACCCCAAAGTAGTGGTTATATTGGCAGGAACCAATGATATTGCTGGCAATACAGGGCCTTCTACCCCAAAAATGATCTTGGATAATATAAAGTCCATGGCCGAACTGGCAAGGGCCAACGGCATCAAAGTTATTATCTCCTCCGTACTCCCTGCCTTCGATTACCCATGGAAACCTGGATTAAATCCCAATGAAAAAATACCTGCACTCAACAAACTTCTAAAAGAATATACGGAAGCAAATGGTCATATATATCTTGACTATTATACGGCAATGGCCGATGATAGAAACGGACTTCCCAAAAAATATGCGGACGATGAGGTTCATCCTACTGCGGCGGGTTATGCTGTAATGGAACCGTTAGTGGAAGCGGCAATAAACAAGGCATTGCAATAGTTATGGCTTTTTAACACTTAATAGAACCAACTCTTGCTTAGGTGAAGGAATTTTGTATTCCGATCCTCAATGGCATCTGCGCCCCAGCTAGACAGAACGGATTTCTTACATGAAAGTCTCGGTCCATTAAACAAGTGGATATTAATCCCGTTACCCAAAAAGCCTGTTTTAGGGCAATGATGGGTGCTATATAGGAGCTTGAACTGATTGGTGAAAACGCCAATTCGATATTATATGGACAAGCTTTATAAAACCGCCGGAGTTGGGCACTATACATTCATTTGCTAAACCCAAATAGACCATATAGCGAAATATATTTCTACTTTTGACAAATGAATAAAAGTAGTATCAGCATTCTTATTCCTTATAAAAATACCGCGGAATTTCTGCCGGACTGCATACAATCCATCATCGACCAAACACATGAAGACTGGGAAATTCTGGCTGTAAATGACCATTCTACCGACAATAGTTTGGATATCATGTATTCATATGCACAAAAGGATACCAGGATCAAGGTATTGAAAAATGAAGGTAAGGGAATTATTGAGGCCCTTAGAACAGCCTATTCGCATTCCCAGGGCACCTATATAACCAGAATGGATTCTGATGACGTTATGTCCCCAAATAAATTGGAAACCATGGTTAATTCCCTTAAAAACCATGGACAGGGACATGTAGCTCTAGGAAAAGTGAAATACTTTTCAAAAGAGGGGGTTGGGGATGGTTACAAGAGTTATGAAAAATGGTTGAACCGCTTAACGGAAAAGGGATTAAACTATTCTGAAATATATAAGGAATGTGTAATACCCTCCCCATGTTGGATGGTAGATAGGAAAGATTTGGAAAAGGCCGGGGCATTTGCTTCGAACCGCTACCCTGAAGATTACGACCTAGCCTTCCGTTTTTATGAGCAGGGTCTAAAATGTATTCCAACCAATGAGCTTCTCCACTATTGGCGCGATTATGGCCATAGAACATCCCGAACCAGTGAACACTATGCCCAAAACTATTTTTTGGACATTAAGCTCCATTATTTCCTAAAACTTGACCATGACAATCGAAGCCCTTTGGTACTATGGGGTGCAGGTAACAAAGGGAAATCCCTGGCCAAAAAACTTCTAAAAAAAAACATAGCTTTTACATGGGTATGCAACAACTCCAATAAGATTGGTTTGGATATTTATGATAAAAAGATGGATCACTATCTAGAAATAAACAATCTACAAAATGCCCAAATTTTAATTACTGTTGCCAACAAAGAAGCGCAGGAATTTATAAAGGAATATTTGTTGGCACAGGGAGAAAAAACTGTACAAGACTTTTTCTTTTTTTGCTGAACTTAATATTGAGTCGCATCTTTAAAAAATATTCCTGCTATTTCCAATAACTTAATTAGCCCACAGATGGACAATAAATTTAAGACTGCCTCGAAATTCTTTTCTTATATTTGAAAAATTAAATTTAGGAATGCTTTTTAAACATCCGGAACTGCTTTGGGCCCTTTTACTTCTCCTTATTCCTATTTTTATTCACCTTTTTCAACTACGTAGATTTAAGAAAACCCCATTTACCAATGTAAAAATCTTAAAAAAAGTAGTGGCGGAATCTAGGAAGAGCAACTCATTAAAAAAATGGCTCCTATTAATTACCCGACTATTGCTCCTAACTGCACTTATAATTGCTTTTGCCCAACCCTTTATTCCGGGGAAATCTGCGCTAAAAAACAACGAAGCAGTCATTTACCTTGATAATTCCCTAAGTATGCAGGCCAAAATGGGAACAGCTACCTTATTGGAAAATATGGTTCAAGGGATACTAAAATCTGTTCCTGAGGAAAATGTTTTTACACTTTTTACCAACGATAAAATATATCGGGAAGTCCGTATTGGCGACATCAAAAATGATTTACTTGCCCTGCCCTATTCCAAGAACCAATTAAAGCTTAAAGAAATTAATTTAAAGGCCAAAACCATGTTCTCCGGAACTGAAGGCACGCGAAAAGATCTGGTCTTGATTTCCGATTTTCAAAAAAGTATCAACTCACCCATTACAGACTCGCTTCCGGGTATAAATAGGCATTTGGTAAAATTGGCACCGGAGAACCTAGTCAATATTTCAATTGATACTGTATTTATCAATTCCATATCCTCAGATAATTTGGATTTAAAAAGCATTCTCTCTACCAATACAGAATTGGACAACACTCCTGTTTCCCTATACAATGGAGAAAAATTAATTGCAAAAACATCGGTTACCTTCAATAAGAATAAAAAAGGCGAGGTAATTTTCACTATTCCGGCAAACGAACTTATAAATGGAGAAATTGTAATCTCCGATTCTGGACTTATTTATGACAATCACCTTTACTTCAATTTAGCGAAACAAGATAAAATTAAAGTACTATCCATAGGGGATGTCGATAATGATTATTTAAGGCGTATTTTTGGGGAGGAGGTATTTCAGTATTCCAATTTAAGCTTAAAGTCACTGAACTACAGTCTATTGGAATCACAAAATTTAATTATACTCAATGAACTTAACTCCATCCCCGTAGCTTTACAAAATGCCCTGCAAGCATTTAAAAATACCGGAGGCAGCTTAGTAATTATTCCAAGTGGCCAAATTGATTTGGAAAATTACAATTCCTTTTTGATGGGACTTTCCAATACTATGTTACTTTCTTCGGTTACGGAAGAAAGAAAAATTAGTCAGATTGCCTTTGCCCATCCCCTGTATAAAAATGTATTCGAAAAAGAAGTAACCAATTTCCAATACCCCTCCGTCAAATCATTCTATACTACTAAATCGGCCACACCAAAAATCCTTTCTTACCAAGGTGGTGATCCATTTTTAGTAGGGGAAGACGGCTTTTATTTATTTACAGCCTCGATATCCAAGGAAAATTCAAATATTTTAAATTCTCCCTTAATTGTCCCCACCTTGTACAACACGGGTATGGCAAGTCTTAAAATTCCGAAGATTTATGAGATGATAGGTGGCAAAACCACTGTTGATATTCCTGTTGATCTTACAAAAGATAGGATTTTGAAAGTGTCCCAAAAAGATTTCGAATTTATACCCTTTCAACAATCCTTTACCAACAAAACCACCTTAACTTTTGATGATTATCCTGAGGTCTCCGGGATATACGATATAACGGACGTAGGAAAGGTAGTTAAGCACATCAGCTTCAACTTTCCAAGGGCGGAAAGCCTGTTACAATATATGGATCTCGACGAACTCAAAGCTAGTAGTAAAAATGACAATGTTGCAGCATTGTTCCAAAATATAGAAAAAGACAATAGCGTCAACGAGCTTTGGAAATGGTTTGTTATTTTAGCATTAGCATTTATATTTATTGAGGTTCTTATCCAAAAATTTCTGAAATGAACATACTTTTAAAATCTGCCAAGATAGTTGCTCCTAACAACAAGGAACTTCATTTAAAAAAGCGCGATATATTTATAAAAAACGGGCTAATTGAAGATATTGCTGCCAATATAGATGTTCAAGGAAAAACTAAGGTCATCCAATATAAGAACCTACATGTATCCCTTGGATGGTTCGACTCTTGCGTAAGTTTTGGCGAACCGGGCTATGAGGAAAGGGAAACCATTGAAAATGGCCTATATACAGCCGCAATGAGCGGTTTTACGGATATTGTCCTAAACCCCAATACCAATCCCCTTCCCGATAGCAGCTCGGATATTGTCTTTTTGAAGAATGCCTCCAAAAATGCGGCCACTACCCTTCATGCTTTGGGAACTTTGACCGTTAAGTCTGAAGGAGAAAGCTTGGCCGAACTATATGATATGAAAACCGCCGGTGCCGTTGGGTTTTATGATTACAAATTGCCTTTAAGGAACTCGAACCTTTTAAAAATTGCCTTGCAATACGCCCATAATTTCAATGGACTTGTACATTCTTTTCCCATGGATCTGCAGATTGCCGGAAAAGGAATAGTCAATGAAGGTGAAGTATCTACAAAATTGGGGTTAAAAGGAATTCCCAATTTGGCCGAGGAGCTAAATATTGTCAGGGATCTGTTCATATTGGAATATACGGGAGGAAAACTGCACATCCCCACTATTTCAACGGCCAATTCTGTAAAACTCATTGGAGAAGCCAAAAAAAAGGGATTGGATGTTAGTTGTAGCGTGGCAGTACACAACCTATGCTTCACCGATGATACTTTGACAGAGTTCGATTCCCACTTTAAATTGATGCCTCCACTTAGAACCCAATTAGACCGCAAGGCTTTGATTAAGGGACTAAAGGATGGAACCATAGATTTTGTTACCACAGACCATAGGCCTATGGATATTGAGCACAAAAGAGTGGAATTCGATAATGCCTCGGACGGCACCATAGGCCTAGAAAGCGCTTTTGGAATGTTAAATCAAATTTTTGATCTTGATACAACCATTTCCCTTTTGACCAAAGGTCGCGAAAGATATGGTATTGAAACACCTGTACTGAAAGTAGGTGAAAATGCAGCGCTTACCCTATTTGACCCCGATCAGGAATATACCTTTGAAGAGGAGGACATTTTATCCAATTCAAAGAATAGTTGTTTTGTGGGAAGTAAACTTAAAGGAAAGGTTTATGGAATTGTTTCCAACAATCAAATAATTAACTAAATTTATAGGAACTAAAATCTAAACCATGGACCAGAAAACTATAAGTGAGGGAAAAACTATGGCATTAATCAGTTATATTACTGTTATTGGGCTGCTTATTGCCTTTATAGTAAACAGTGATAAAAAAAATGAATTTGTCAAATTCCATATTGGACAATCTTTAAGGGTGTGGATCTTGGCCATTGCACTTTCTATTGTCCTTGGACTTATAGCTGTTACAATGGGGATGGGATTCCTTAGAATATTACAGTGGGCCCCATGGGTTTTGGCTGTAATGGGCGCTATAAATGCCTACAACGGTAAATTGGAAAAATTACCAATTATTGGATCTATTGGAGAATAATTATTAGGATCAATAAATTCATAGAGGTCTAATAAGGGCCTCTTTTTTTGTTCAAATTTTAAACTTGACTAACTTTGCCTCTATGGATAATGTAATTAAGGAAGGAAAGACTACGGCAATTGTAGCTTACCTCACTATGGTAGGGGCGTTGATTGCCATATCGATGAATTCGGATCCCAAGAACGAGTTTGCCCGGTTTCATACCCGACAGGCTTTTGGATTACATCTCGTCTTCCTTGGCTTTGCTCTTTTTTTAAGCAATTGGTACAACGAATATGCCTGGTATGGCCTCTACGTTTTTTATATAGTACTTTGGTTCTATGGCTTTCTCGGAGCCCTGAACAACAAGAAACAAGAGGTGCCCGTAATTGGTCCCTATTTTCAAAAATGGTTCACTTTTATATCTTAGAATGACTACAGCTCCCCTTTCATTGGAACATCTTATTAGACCATCAAATATTACCGAAGGCAAGCCTCCCGTGCTGTTCATGTTCCACGGCTATGGAAGCAATGAGGAAGATCTGTTTTCCTTTGCCTCAGAACTGCCTCAAGAACTTTGTATCATATCCGTAAGGGCCCCCTACCCTATGCAACCCTATGGTAATGCATGGTATGCCATTAACTTTGAAGCCGAAAAAGGCAAATGGAACAATGAGGAAGAAGCAGTCCTTTCCAGGGATAAAATTAAAGTGTTTATAGAGGAAGCTTGCAAAACCTATGGCTTGGACGAAAAAAATGTGACCCTATTAGGGTTCAGTCAAGGTACCATACTAAGTTATGCGGTGGCCCTATCCTACCCTGAGTTGGTCAGGAATGTAATAGCCCTTAGTGGCTATATCAATGAAAACCTTATGTTGAAGAACTATCAGGGAAACAACTTCAAAAATTTAAAGATCTATGCCTCCCACGGAAGTGTAGACCAGGTAATCCCTGTTGCTTGGGCCCAACAAGCCCCCGGTATTTTAAATAATCTAAACATAGACCATGTATATGAGGAATTCCCGGTAGGCCATGGTGTGGCCCCACAAAATTTCTACTCCTTCAAGACATGGCTTCAGGACAAAATTTAATTGCTACGGGTGTACAATAAGTGGTCCATCAAAGAAAAATCCACACCCAGATCATCCTTAAGTTCATACTTGATCAATACTTCGCCCCAATATTTCCCATCCGAGAAATCGGCCAAAATCCATTTATGGTTTAAAATCTTGATCTTGTTTATCTTGAAATCGTTTTCCATACCCTCATAAGGGATTAGGGGGTTATCCCCTTTACTTTCATTGGTCTCCAATAATTTATCCGATATATAGAGACTGGGATCCTTCAAATTTAAATGGTCGTAATAGGCCAAAGCATCATCATTGTTTTCCAAAGAAAAATATTGGTTGTCCAAAACCTTTATATGCAGTTTCTGTATGGAATCCTCCAATTGGGAAAGCTTCTCCTCCTGGGCCTCTATTTTTGTGTTTTTAGCCTTCACCATATTATTGGTACTTACAAATTGGTAAAGTGCTATTAGTGAAACGAATATGAACAAATACAAGTAAATCTTATGTTTCATTCCCTTATTTTCTTTTTATTGGTTTAATACTAATTTTTAAGTTGAAATATTTCCCTGAACCATCTTCTATAGGGTTGTTTAAACCTCTATAACCAGATTGTCATATGCCAAATGCACATTTTCTGGAAGCAGTTTCTCCACCTCATCATGAAAACCCAATAAGTGGCTTATATGGGTCAAATAAGCCGTTTTAGGCTTTACGATATCGATGAATTCCAAGGCTTCCTCCAAATTAAAATGGGAATGGTGCGGTTCTATCCTCAGGGCATTGACTACCAGTGTATTAACCCCTTTTATTTTTTCCATTTCTACTTTTTCCATGCTTTTTACATCGGTTAGATAAACAAAGTCCTGTATTCTAAACCCAAAAACCTGTAATCTATTGTGTTGCGCCTCTACAGGTATCGCCATTAAATTTCCGATCCTAAATGGCTTATTATTTTTAATCGTATTGATGTCTACTGCAGGGGCACCCGGATATCTATTTTCATCGGCGAATATATAATCGAACCGTTCCTTGATCGAAGTCACAACCCGTTCATGGGCATAGATAGGAATATCCCCCTGTCTAAAAAAAAAGGGTCTTATATCATCTATTCCCGCAGTATGGTCGGAATGTTCATGGGTAAATAAAATTCCATCTATCTTTACCACATTATTGGCTAGCATTTGCTGTCTAAAATCGGGGCCACAATCTATTACATAATTATAGGAATCCCAAGAAACCATTACCGAAACCCGTAGCCGTTTATCCTTGGAATTATTGCTTAAACAGACAGGGTGTTTGCTCCCAATTACGGGGATTCCCTGCGATGTTCCAGTACCTAAAAAAGTTATTTTCAATCTTATATCTATTTAATCCAAATTTATAACTATTTTATTTAATAGATAACTCAATCTTTTTAACTTTGCTACAAGCAAATAAGACACTATGTCCAATATTTTTAAGAAAGAAATCGCTTTTACCAATGTTCCGTCCATTAAGGCAAAAACTTTAAGGATAAATTTGAATCCAGATATTTACGGTACATTTTCTGAAATAGGTGCAGGACAAGAAACTTCCGCGCACTTTTTTAGGTCGGGCGGTGCTTCTGGTACCATTGCAAAAGCGATGAGTGCATACGATAAGGATTTTAGTGATGCTATTTATGGTATAGAGGAAGACGGTAGGTATGTAACCCAGTCCAGGTTAAAAAAAATGTTGGCCCATGAAATGGAAAACATGGACAATAGGATAAGCCGGGAAAAACATCCCGACAGATTGTTTTTTTCCTATGCCAATACGGTTGCTACTATTGATTTCTCCAAGAGATACAAAGGGCACGGATGGATCGGAATACGTTACCAATTGGATCCCAAACAAAAAGAATTAAACGAAATTATCCTGCATATCCGCTTTAAACAAAATGAAGCGAGGTTGCAACAGGAAACCTTGGGTATTGTTGGTGTCAATCTTATTTACGGTGCATTTTACAAATATGACAAGCCTAGAAAATTACTAAAATACCTTTATGATCATATTGACAAGGATACGGTTGAAATAGATATGGTTAATTTTTCTGGACCTAATTTTGCAGAAGTCGATAACAGGTTAATGAGTTTACAGCTTGTTAAGAATGATATGACGGATGCCGTAATGTTTGGACCTGATGGCAATAATCTTTTGCCGGCGACCATTCTTTACAAAAAAAATATTTTGGCTTTGCGTGGTAGCTTTAGACCGGTGACCAAGGTTAATATGGATATGTTTAAAAAATCCTATGAAATATTCATCAGGGAGCCCAGTGTTGAGGAGGAGAATACCGTAGTAATATTTGAAATTACCCTTTCCAACCTTCGAGCTTCCGGAGAGATAGACGAACAGGATTTTATGGATCGGGCGGAACTATTATGTTCTTTGGGCCACACGGTAATGATTTCGAAATTTCAGGAATACTTTAAACTCGTTGAATATTTTAGCAATTATACCAAATCCAAGATTGGCCTTACCATGGGGGTAAACAATTTGGTCGATATTTTTGATGAAAAATACTACCGCCATCTTAGTGGTGGTATCCTAGAGGCATTTGGTAAATTATTCTTTAAAGATCTTAAAGTTTACCTATATCCAATGCGCAATGAGGAGACTGGTCAAATAATGACAAGTAACACCATAAAAGTCCATCCTAGAATGAAAGAATTGTACAAATTCTTCAAATACAATGGCAAGGTCATGGACATTATTGATTACGACCCGGAAATACTACATGTTTTCTCCAGGGATGTTCTCAAAAAAATAATCAACGGCGAAGAAGGTTGGGAATCCGTGCTTCCTGAGGGAATTGCGGAAATTATAAAAAAGAAGAAACTTTTTATTCGTAAACCCATAGAAGAAGAACAGGAAAAAGTGTAATACATCAAAAATCTTTAACAAGGGGCTGTCTTAATATTTTAATTTAGGATAGCCCCTTGTTTATATACCTCCCTTTATAGAAGTTGTGCAGCGTGATCTTTGGTCTTTACCTTGTCTATCACCTTTTCTACAACGCCGTCCCCATCAATTACAAAAGTCATTCTGTGAATACCGTCATATTTTTTTCCCATGAACTGTTTTGGCCCCCAAACCCCAAAAATATTAATGACGGTATGGTCTTCATCCGCTAATAATGGAAAGGGAAATTGATATTTATTTTTAAAATTTAGTTGACGTTTCTGTGAATCGGCGCTGACACCTAGGAGCTCATAACCTTCAGCTTTTAGTTCGGCATAATTATCCCGTAAATTACAGGCTTCAGCCGTGCATCCGGGAGTACTTGCCTTTGGATAGAAAAAGACAATTAACTTTTTATCTTTATAGTCGGAAAGATTAATAATATTACCGTTTTCATCCTTGGCCGAAAATGTGGGCACCTTATCCCCTACTTTTAAAGTCTTCATAGTTAAATTTTAAGTAAATTTATATTTAAAACACACCCAAACGAATGGGCGTTGCTATATTTATATTTTTATAAAATTACGCAATAAATGACGAAAGCGGAAAAAGTAAACTTTGCCATTGAAACTTTACAAACAATATATCCAACCATCCCAGTTCCGTTAGACCACAAAGACCCTTATACGCTACTTATTGCAGTATTATTATCTGCGCAAAGTACAGATATTAGGGTTAATCAGATTACGCCTTTACTCTTTGCCAGGGCAGATAATCCTTATGACATGGTAAAAATGACAGCTGATGAAATAAGGGAAATTATTAAGCCCGTTGGACTATCACCAATGAAATCCAAAGGAATCTATGGACTATCCAAAATCCTAATTGAAAAATATGACGGACAGGTTCCACAAGAAATGGAACTTTTGGAACAATTACCTGCAGTAGGTCATAAAACAGCAAGCGTGGTGGTCTCCCAAGCCTTTGGTATACCAGCTTTTCCGGTAGATACCCACATACATAGACTTATGTACCGCTGGGGGTTTTCCAATGGTAAAAATGTAGTACAAACTGAAAGGGATGCGAAAAGATTGTTCCCGAGAAAATTATGGAACGACCTTCATTTACAGATAATATGGTACGGAAGGGAATATTCCCCTGCAAGAGGGTGGAATTTGGAAAAAGACATAATAACCAAAACAATAGGAAGAAAAAAAGTTTTGGACGCCTACTACAAAACAAAAAATCCCAACTAAGCGTTGGGATTTTTTAGTCTAGTTTAAATTATTTTCGAATTGAATATTACTATATTCAACTATTTGCAAAGATTTGGAATAGCCAATCAAAAACTTAATAGTTTCAGGACTTGCTTTGGCAAGTTTACACTTGTGTTGATTCTCAGAGTAAATTTTTTCCATAGGATTATAGTATTGTTATGTTAAGATAACGCTACTAAAATGGAAATATTGTCCGGTTCGTCCTATGACCTATTAATTCGTTAAAACGATATTATGTTTTTCAATGATTTTTCTAAGGTTTATAAGCGCGTATCTCATTCTTCCCAAGGCTGTATTGATGCTGACCCCAGTGTTTTCGGAGATCTCCTTAAAACTCATGTCCCTGTAAATACGCATTAAAAGAACTTCTTTTTGATCGTCCGGTAATTCTTCGATCAATAAGGTAAGATCAGAATCTATTTGATCCTTGATAAGTTGTTTTTCTACATTAAGTTTATCATCACCAATTACGGAAAAGATATTAAAATCATCATTCCCCTCAAACATTGGCATTCTTTTGTTTCTTCTAAAGTGATCTATTACCAGGTTATGGGCTATTCTCATAACCCAAGGCAAAAACTTGCCTTCCTCGCTATAATTTCCCTTTTTCAAGGTCTTGATTACTTTGATAAAGGTGTCCTGAAAAATGTCCTCTGAAACATCACGGTCCAATACCTTGGAATAAATAAAGCTACTAATACGCTGGTTGTGCCTGTTGATCAAAACCTCTAAAGCTTTTTCATTACCGTTGATGTAATCCTTTACTAATACTGAGTCATCTATTTGCAGTTCCATACAAAATATTGTTTTTGGTTAAACTAGGGGGCCTCCCCTTTCGGTTCGGACTTTTTTTTATTACTTCTTCTTTTTTGAAGACTTTAAATCTTCATTGTTAATTAGTAACAGGATAAAAGTATATAAATGGTAAGCTGTGCAAAAAACTATGTTGTAAAACCCCCGTTAATTGATGTCAAATGCCAATTTTCTTATTTTACGCATAATAATTTGGGAAAATTGAAGTTGAAAGGGCCTGAAGAAATTAATGTTGGAACTATATATTATTGTCAGCTGCCGGAAAGATAATATCACCTATATATAAGGAATATAGAAAACACTGTACAGTTTATTGTAATTGGCCCATAAAAGGGAGGTATGGATATAGACGTAATGGGAGATGCAATCTATTGGAAAATAAAATATTGGGAGTTTACTTTCAGGCTATGGCCTTTTAAAGCCATGCCCATCTGCTTATGTAACCATTACGTCACTATAGAGACCTAACAGCTAATGTAAAACTGTTGTAAGTTTTTAGTTTAGGCAATGTTCATCCAATTCATCATTACACTTATCACTTTTAATAATGTAAAGGGATTTAGAGTAATTCAACAAAAAATCTATCTTGGACCTGCGTGTAGACATTAATTTACAATTGTTCTTTGTAGTAACGTTGAATTTCCCCATAATAATATATTGTTATTGTCAAATAACGCAAGTGTTATGAAGAAATTAACCAAAAGGGGTTGTAAGACCTATTAATTCGTTAAAATAATGTTGTTCTTTTCTACAATCTTCCTAAGGTTGATAAGTGCATAGCGCATTCTGCCCAAGGCTGTATTGATGCTAACCCCAGTGTTTTCGGAGATCTCCTTAAAGCTCATATCCTTATATAGGCGCATTTCCAAAACTTCCATCTGATCTTTTGGCAATTCCTTGATAAGTAGGGTAAGATCCTGATCTATCTGGTCTTTGATAATTCGTCTTTCAGCATTTAACTGATCATCGCTAATTATGGAGAATATATTGAAATCATTGTTGCCTTCAAATCTGGGCATTCGTTTATTCTTTCTAAAATAATCTATTATTAGGTTGTGGGAAATACGCATTACCCAAGGCAAAAATTTTCCTTCTTCATTATAATTACCCTTCTTAAGAGTTCTTATAACCTTTATAAAGGTATCTTGAAAAATATCTTCTGTAATTTCCCGATCTTGTACTTTGGAATAAATAAAACTGCTAAGTCGCTGGTTGTGACGGTCAATTAGTTTTTCAAGGGCTCTTTCGTCCCCGTTCATGTAGTCTTTTACTAATACTGAATCTTCTATTAATAGTTCCATACAAATTACTTTTTTGAGGCTAAAATTCCATACCTGTTTTGTGTTACAAGTGTATTTTTTAGCAAAATTTTAAAAAAGTAATTTTGTTACGTATAGGCTATTTAGGGTTTATTATGCATCAAATATAAAAAAAAATAAATCGAATCAAACTACTTTCCTTCAATGAATATAATTTAGTTGTAGGACAAAGGCTACTAGCGAATAAAACTCACATATCGTATCTTTGCAAACTTAAATACGAGCATGACCACTATAACAGACGTTAATCCCAAGCATAATATTATAATTAAAGGGGCAAAGCTCCATAATTTAAAGAATATAGACGTTGTAATACCACGGAATAAACTAGTGGTCATTACAGGTCTGTCCGGTTCGGGAAAATCAAGTCTGGCCTTCGATACCCTTTATGCCGAAGGACAAAGAAGATATGTTGAAAGTCTCTCCTCCTATGCCAGGCAGTTTTTAGGAAAATTAGACAAGCCCAAAGTGGATTATATTAAAGGTATAGCTCCGGCCATTGCTATTGAACAAAAGGTAAATTCTACCAATCCCAGATCTACCGTGGGAACCGCTACGGAAATCTATGACTATTTAAAATTAATGTTCGCCCGTATTGGCAGAACCTTTTCCCCTATATCGGGCAATGAGGTTAAAAAGCATACCGTTTCGGACGTGGTAGAGCATATTAAAACCTTTGGGGAAGGCACAAAATTACTTTTGCTTGCACCTATTAGAATTAGTGCCGATAGGGACCCTTATAAATCGCTTCAACTGTTTTCCAAGCAGGGATTTGCAAGAATATTGTACAATGGAGAGGTTGTTAGGATAGATGAGGACCTAAAGGATGTAGGCCGGGAATTTGACCTGGTGGTAGACCGAATTATATATAAAAATGACGAAGATTTTTTTAATAGGTTGGGCAACGCCATTGATACGGCATTTTTTGAAGGAAAGGGCGAATGCATAGTTCAGGAACTTGCTACGGGCCAAAATACCTATTTCAGCAATAAGTTTGAATTGGACGGAATGCAATTCCTAGAACCCAATGTTCATTTGTTCAGTTTTAACAACCCATATGGGGCCTGTCCCAAATGTGAGGGCTATGGGGATGTTATTGGCATAGATGAGGACTTGGTTATTCCCAACACCTCTCTCTCGATTTACGAAAACGCTATTTTTCCGTGGCGAGGGGAAAGTATGGGATGGTACTGGGATGAATTGGTGAATGTGGCCTATAAATTTGATTTTCCAATCCATAAACCCTGGTATCAACTATCCGATGAACAAAAGCAACTTGTTTGGGATGGAAACAGCTATTTTACCGGTATCCATAAATTCTTTGGAGGCCTGGAAGAAAAGAGCTATAAAATACAGAACAGGGTAATGCTATCCCGATATCGAGGTAAAACCAAATGCAGTACCTGTAAGGGAAGGCGTCTACGAAAGGAAACAGACTATGTAAAAGTTTCGGGGAAATCTATTTCCGACCTTGTGGAATTACCTATAGAAGACCTTATCCGCTACTTTAAGGACATTAAACTTAGTTCCAACGACGAGAAAATTGCCAGCAGATTACTTAGGGAAATAGAAAGCAGATTGGGGTTTCTTTATAATGTAGGACTAAGTTATTTAACATTGAACAGAAAATCCAATTCCCTGTCCGGTGGGGAAAGTCAACGAATAAATTTGGCAACCTCCTTGGGCAGTAGTTTGGTAGGCTCCATGTATATATTGGATGAACCCAGTATTGGCCTTCACCCAAAAGATACCGAAAACTTAATAACCGTTCTAAAATCCTTGCGCGACTTGGGCAATACCGTAATTGTGGTGGAACACGATGAGGACATAATGAAGGCGGCAGACGAGGTAATCGACATTGGCCCGGAAGCGGGCACGCATGGCGGGGAAGTCGTTGCCCAAGGAACCTTGGATGAAATTCTTAAATCCAATTCCCTTACAGCGGCTTACCTAAATGGTTCCATGGAAATTGCCATACCAAAAACAAGGAGGCCTTTTAAAAATTACATAGAAATAAAAGGAGCTCGGGAAAATAACCTTAAAAATATTGATGTAACTTTTCCTTTGAATGTATTGACCGTCATTACCGGTGTATCGGGCAGTGGCAAAAGTACTTTGGTAAAAAAACTATTATACCCTATAATTCTAAAGGAACTCGGCGGCTACGGAGAGAAAGCTGGGCAGTACAGCTCCATGGAAGGTAAATTTCAATCCTTAAAGCACGTAGAATACGTTGACCAAAACCCCATTGGTCGATCTTCCAGATCCAACCCTGTTACCTACATTAAGGCTTATGACGATATCCGTAACCTTTTTGCCAACCAGAAATTAAGCAAGCTAAGAGGGTATCAGGCCAAACATTTTTCTTTTAATGTTGATGGTGGCAGGTGCGAAAAATGCAAAGGTGAGGGCGAGATTACCGTGGAAATGCAATTCATGGCCGATGTGCACTTGGAATGCGAAACCTGTAATGGAAAAAGGTTTAAAAAGGAAGTATTGGAAGTAAAATTTGAGGACGCCAATATAGATCATATCCTTAATATGACCATTGATGATGCCGTAGCTTTCTTTGACAAAAACAATCAATCCAAAATCGTAACCAAACTAAAACCGCTTCAAGATGTTGGGCTAGGCTATGTAACCTTGGGACAGTCTTCCTCTACCCTTTCGGGTGGCGAAGCACAGCGCATTAAACTGGCCTCATTTTTGGTAAAGGGGAACACCAAGGACAAAGCCCTATTTATTTTTGATGAACCCACCACAGGTCTCCATTTCCACGATATCAAAAAATTACTCAAATCGTTTGACGCATTAATTGGCAAAGGACACTCTATAATCGTAATAGAGCACAATATAGACTTGATCAAATGCGCCGATTACATCATAGACCTTGGCCCGGAAGGAGGAAATAAGGGAGGGCAACTATTGGTGCAGGGAACCCCGGAAATTGTGGTAAAGAACAAAACTTCCTACACTGCGCAATATTTAAAAGAAAAACTGTCCAACTAGATCTAGTCCGTGGTTTCTAGTTTGATTTTTATAGCCCCTTAAATGAACTACATATCCCCCTTGAACCTTGAACTTGCAATATTTTTTTGCTGCCCACTGTATACTGATTACTGTTAACAGGTTTTATGTTTCAATACCAAAAATAGGCCACTGCCCACTGTTTTCTGAATACTGAATACTATTTACTGGTTACTGATTACTAACTACTGATCTCCAGTTTCAGGCTTGATGCTTCCATTTAATTAACTCTGCCAATTGCCCACTGGATACTGATAACTGACGACTGATTTCGGGCTAATGGCTGATGCTTTTTGCCCAACAGTTTCTTGCTCATTCAACCTACTTATTGCACAAGGCTATAAAGCAATAAAATATATTATACTGATTATCAATACATTAAATTGATATTTAATTTTTTGGCATGCTGTTTGGTATATACAAATTGAATGTAAATAGTTGCATTCAAAATTAAAACCTTATATCATGAGAAATTTAATACTCCTTTTTACAGCGCTTATATTAGGAACTTCAGGTTCCAAGGCAGCTTCAGTGGAAGATAAGGTTGCCACAAGCAATACTTATAGAAATAATAACTCATTTATTTTCGTTGAAAATGGCATCACATTTTCAGTTTATCCTGATGGGGAGTTCGATTTCTATATTGACAATAGAGGTGGCGTAAATGCCAATGTAAATTTTGGACATACCAATATTACTTTTAATTCAGGTTACGATTACAACCCATATGTACAGTATGACGATTACGGTGCAGTTATACAAGTTGAGAATGTTCCCATCTACTATGACTACTACGGTAGGGTAACCCAAATTGGGGATGTAGATATCAACTATAATAGTGGTAGGGTATCCAGAGTTGGCGGTCTTTATGTATACTATAATAACCGTGGACTTTACAGCCATCATAGGGGATTCATCAATATCTACAACAGACATTATGTGTACAGCCCTTTCCACAGCTATTTCGTAAGACCGGCCATAGGCTTTGGTCTGGTATTCGGCAGCCCATACAGAAGATATTACGAACCTGTGAGATATACCTATTATAGACCATATCATCACAACTACAGAAAAGCATATGCTAAAATAGGCCACCATTACAAATACAATAAAGGGCATCACCATAAGAGAAGTACCATTTACAGAAACGACAAAAGAGTTGCCGTTAGGGATAATGGTTACAGAAACAACAGTAACCTGCGATCCAACCGTACTGTAACAAGTAGAAATGATGGTTATAGAAATAGCAATACTGTTTCTAGAAGTACAACATACAGAAGCAACAATGTTAATGGCAGAGACAATAATGTTTCAAGATCTACCTCTCAACGTAGCAATGGAAACGGTACCGTAAAGAGAAGTACCACAGTAAGGAGCAGTTCTCCCAGTTCTAGAAATGACAAATCGGTTTCCAGAAGTTCTTCGATTCGCCAAAATGATAAGGGTAATGTTCAAAGAACCGTAAATAGAACAACCACTACAAGGAGTAGTAATGGCAGCGGAAGTTCTGTAACAAGGAGCAAAGCAGTGGTATCCAGACCTTCCGGTAATACCAGGACAACGGTAAAAAAGGAAGTGAACAGAAGTCCAAGAAATACTTCGATAAGTAGAAGTTCTTCAAGTAGAAGTAATAGTGGTTCATCTGTAAGGAATACTACTGTAAAACGACCAAATATACAGTCAAAAAGCACTGTAAAAAGAACGGTGGCAAGGTCCTCCAATAGTGGCAGTGCAAGAAAAATTTCAACAGCTTCCACAAGAGGAAGAAGTTCTAGAAGTAATTAAAAATAGTTTTTAGGTTGGTTAGTTGTTTAGCCCCGTAGCGAATTCGTTCCTGCGGGGTTTTACTTTATAAAGGATTTTTGAATGCTCCCAATCTCATAAGTCTGAATGTTAACCACAACTTCCTGTCCAATGAATAAAGTATCTGTGCCGGGACAACTGACTCTCACCTATTTTCTACCGCCCAACTTTCCCAAATAAAATGAGATGGCCCCAGATACATCTGAGGATATTTTAAAGCGATATAAAACAAAAATATAACAAAGCAGAATTAGAAAACTCTTTAGGGCAATGTTGAGCACAGGGTGGAAAGGAAAGGATACAAAGTAAAAAATGATCGATAATGCCAACAGAAGAAATATAACCTTAAAGGTCTCCTTTGTTATGGGTTGAATACCAAACTTCCATTTAACGAACCCCAATTTTATAGAATTGTAAATAAAAAAAGCCATAAAACTAGCTATGGCCGCACCATCCAAACCATATTTAGGAATCAACCATAGGTTCAACAAAATGGTGAGAATGGCCAAAGCAACCCCCATAAGGAGCAACGCCCTATAAAAATCCGAATTGTACATTATAGCATTGTTATTGCCCAACAAGGCATCATAAACTCTGGCAAACCCAATAATGAAAACAATTACATACCCACCACGATAGGATTCGGGCAACAAATTGTACAAGTCATTTAGATTTAAAACAATCAAAATAAAGATGAGCCCGGATACTATAAATAAGGTGAGCGAGCTCTTTTGATATAATGTTTTAAGAGCCGTGATATCCTTTTTATGAAGTATTTCCGCTGTTAAGGGATAGGTAATGTTGTGCATGGACCTGGATGGAACGGCAATGACGGTTGCAATATACCCGGCAACACTGTAATAGGCTACATTTTTAATTTCTATAAATTGATTGATCATTACCTTGTCTACCTCCAACAAAACTATTGCGGCAGATCCACCCAAAATAATCAGGGTACTATAAGTAAGAATTTCGCGGGTGTTGGCAGGAAAACTAAAATTCAGCTTTAAACGGAGCGATCTTAAGGCATAGGCCTGCATTATAAGGGTTCTAAGGATGTACATCCCAACCATGGCATTGAGAAACGTAAGTACGGAAATCACGTCCCAATAAACCATTAAAAGTAGCACTGATATCACTATTCTGCTAAATACCTCCTTCATGAAATTCCCAAAAACCGACTTCATCTGCACCTTGGCCCAAGCATAAAACACCTCAAAATAGGCCATTGCCACACCAATAATGAAAATATGCCACACATACCCCTTTACTATTGGGTTCTCCTTGGATAAAAAATCACCAATGGTCTCATTGGCCAAGTAGGAAATAGCCCCAATAGGTACAATAAGTATTAGCGGTAAGAATACCATTAGGGTCAAAAAACCATCCTTCCCATTGCGTTCCTCTAAACCTGAATAATACTTGACCAAGGTATTTGGAATCCCAAATGCCAATATCGGCATTAAAACGGAAGATGCTGAGAGTATTACATTGACCAAGCCAAAATATTCATCCGATAAAAACCGTGTATATAGAAAAAGGAGGTTCAATGCCCCTATGGCAAAGCCACCATAGGTAATCAATGTATTGTTCAATGATTGTTTTAAGACTATTCCCATGCTAAATACTTGGACAGCTTTGCCGTTAATTCCCTTCTGTGGTATTGGTCTACCTCTGCCAAAGGCAAAGTCAATTGCTCTTTTTTATATTCTTGAAACCATTGCAGCAGCGTACTTTTCAATTCATCCAACTGTGGATACGTAAATGTCTTACCTGTATTGGATTTGGCAATAAGTTCCCCTACCTCCCAATTGGTTGGGCCTATGCCCAAGATAGGTCTTTTGGACGCCATATACTCAAATACTTTTCCTGGAATAATACCCTGGGTCTCTTCAGAATCTATCTCTATCAACAACAGCACTTGGGACTTTTTTTGATATTGTAAAGCCTCATCGTGCGAAATATAGCCCAATAATTTGGTATAGGATTGAAGACCATAAAAATAGATACTTTCCAAAACATCCGAACTAATAACGCCTGCCAATTGCAATTTGAAACATTTTTTGAAATCGGGGTATTCCTGAATTAATTCTGATAGTGCTTTCCAAAGATTCAGGGGGTTTCTCCCCGTAAGCAGGGATCCAATATGGGAAATGGTAAAATCAACATCCAAAGCCACGGAATTGCCCGGGCTTGTATCATAACCATTGGTAATAACTGTAATTGGTTTTTGGGTTATATGGGAAAACTCCAGTCTTGTGGTATTGCTGGTCACAATTATTTTGTCGGCCTCATTCAGTACCAAGTGCTCCAGCTTTTTGTGCTTTGCTTGGGAAGCATTGGTCAGTTTCAATTTATTATGATAGCCGATCGAGGTCCAGGGATCCCGAAAATCCGTTATCCACCTAATTTTAGTGCGTTTCTTTAGTTCAAGGCCAATAAGATGCAAGCTATGTGGGGGTCCTGTAGTTATAACTGTTCCTATGTTTTCCAATTTAATGACATCCTGTAAAAAATCAACCGAAGGTTTTATCCAAAATTTTCTGGCATCGGGAATAAACAGATTTCCCCGTATCCATAACAACATTTTTTCTACAACAGATTGATTTTTGGAATTGATTATTCCAGCGCTTATCTTTTTGGTCTTTTTTTTGGAAAATATTCGGGCAAAGCCATAGGGTTCATATATGGGCTTTTTATATACTTTTATTCCTGCCGGTATTTCATCCGTTAAAGATGCGTCAATTATAGGATAATTGGGGTTTTCCGGAATATATACAATGGGTTCTATTTCAAAATCCCTGAGGTATTTCACAAATTTCAACCATCGCTGTACTCCAGGTCCACCTGCCGGAGGCCAATAATACGTGATGATGAGTACCTTCTGCATTAAGCCGTTGGTTTTTTCCTAGAGGCCCAAAAAGCATGGCCAATTCCAAAAAAGAACACCAAGACCAAGATTATGGAGCTTGCCATAGTTATGTTGCCTCCAACCTTAATAAGGCTTGGCTCAAACTTAAACTCAATTTTATGATTTCCTGCAGGTACCTCCAAGGCCCTCAACACATAATTCACTTCAAAATGTTCCTTTAGATTACCATCAATATAGGCATTCCAACCATGTGGATAGTACATTTCGGAAAATACGGCAATTCCAGGATTGGTATTATTGGAACTGTAGGTTAAATGGTTAGGTTTGTATTCAACCAACTTTATGGAAGCTGTAGAATCTGTCCTAAAATTAAGATCTTTTATATTTTCAAACTTCGTCTTGTTAAAAACCGCCTTATGCTTTAAATCCAAGGTATTCAATGCCATTATTTCGTCATTGGCATTAAACACAGGCACCAACTCGTCAATAAACCATGCATTGCCATTAGCATCAGGATTTAATGCGGGGTAGGTCCTACCCTCTTCATCTTGCTGCACCACATATTTAACGTTCAACATACTCAAAACCCTAACGTTATTCTTGGAAATATGAAAATCGAACAATTCCTGGATCCCCGCTGGTTTAGCAGCATGATACCCCCAAATAGATTGATGGAAATATGCCGTACGGCCTCCCCCGCCAATTTCCGATGGATCGTATACCCTAAAAACAGTAGTGTCCTGAGCTATCTGTCGGTCCATATCAGTTTCCTGAAAAGGTTCCAGCATTCTTCTTTGGGCCACAAAATCGTCTTCATTTACATAGCGCTTTGCAACCCCTATCAAATCGAACATTACCAGTACCCCCAATAGAACAATCACCAAATTTTGCTTGAATTTATTTTTCAAATAAAACCAAATAACCAAGGCTGCCAAGGCTACAAAGATCAGTGACCTGAAAATATCTGTATTGTAAACGGCCTTGCGATCCGCAACAATCAAGGAAACAATATCATCACCATAATACTGGCGATAGGTTTCATCGCTCTGTCCAGTAAAGCTGAACATTCCCTTCACCAGAAAAAGAAGCACTCCGATTCCCAAAGTAATGAATAGGGTTAATTTTAAATCCTTTAGTTTCTTGGTAGTATCCTCTTTGGGGTCAAAAAGTTGTACCAAAGCGAGGATGCCCAAAACAGGAACACAGAGTTCCAGAATTACCTGAATGGATGACACCGCCCTAAATTTATTGTACAACGGAAAATAATCGATCATTACATCCGTAAGGAGGCCAAAATTTTTGCCCCATGAAAGAAGGAGGGCCATTATAGTACCTCCCAAAAGCCACCATTTTGCTTTTCCCTTTACCAAAAATAGCCCTAGGACAAAGAGAAAAAACACCACGGCCCCAATATAGGCAGGGGCGGCAACAATAGGCTGGTCTCCCCAGTAAAGTGGCAAGGAACTAGTAAAATCCAATGCTTTGGTCCTGGATATTCCATTCTCGGTCAAAAAGGTATAGGTCTTGGAATCGGCCCCAAGATCCTCGCCACCGGAACCGCCGAAAAGTCTTGGAACAAATAAATTCAAGGATTCTACAATCCCGTAACTATATTGGGTAATATATTCCCGATCCAGACCGGTACCACTTTCTTTAGGCTCTCCGTTGGCCGTTATGGTAAGGTCCGATTTTCCTCTTGTACTCCAATCCGCATATTCCTTGGTAGCCATTAGACTAGTGGCATTTGCCGCTATTCCCAGAAACACCGCCAAAATTAGGATTCCGACCGAAATACCAAAATGCTTCAATTTCTTTTTCTTAATGGCATCCACTAGATATACAACCCCAAGAATAAGTATGAGTAACATAAAATAGTAGGTCATTTGGTAATGGTTGGCCCCTACTTCCAAGGCCATGGCAATAGCCGTTAGTAGGAACCCCCAAAGGTATTTCTTCCTAAAAACCAAAATAATCCCCCCCAAGAGCATTGGCATATAACCAATGGCATGTGCCTTTGCATTGTGACCTACCCCCAAAATAATGATCATATAGGTAGAAAAACCAAAGGCCAGTGCACCCAATACCGCCAACTTGTAATCTACCTTGAGACAGGATAACAAGATATAAAACCCGATAAGATATATAAAAAGATAATCTGCTGGCCTAGGTAAAAACCGGATAATCCGATCCAACTTTTTCACATAATCATGAGGATAATAAGCTCCCAATTGATAAGTGGGCATTCCGCCGAAGGCGCCATTGGTCCAGTACGGCTCCTCCCCTGTTTTCTTCCTAAAATCGTTTTGTTCCTTGGCCATTCCCGTAAATTGAACAATATCCGATTGCTCAATTACCTTCCCCTGAAGTACGGGATGGAAATAGGCCAATGCTACAATTACAAAAAATACGGTTACAAAAAAATGGATAAAAAAGGCACTTAGACCGTTTCTCATGTTTGGTTATGGTAAATGGTTATTCAATTTCCTCAAAATCTATGTATTCTCCAACATTTTTTGAGCTGTTCTTTTTCTTGGTCGTTTTTTTATCAATTATAACGTCGCCAATTTGCTCTTCCTCCTGCGGTTGCTGACCTGCAAAACCTTCAAACTGTTCCTTAAAATGTTCCTCGGTCTTTTTTGCGGCATACCTAAACAGTTTAGGAGCAAACCATTTCGCCAGAATTTTAAGCAAATAGTATACTAAGAGTACAATTAGTATCGTTTTTAAAAAACCCATAATTAGTTGACAAATTTTATATCAAAAGTACAATTCTAACGTTGTATTAATAGTGCAAAAGTCTTAAAATAATAATAAAATAGTACCTATGGAGTATAATGTTTCCAAGAAACGCCTTATGAAAATACTAATATTTGGAATTTTCACCATTCCATTGGTCGCTTTTTCACAGTACACCGATGTCATCAACTCCAACAGACCTGGACTTTCCGTAAGCGCTTATGCTATAGGTACAAATGTTTTACAGGCCGAATTTGGCATTGGCTATGAACAACAGGACCACACTAGGTTAGCTACCGAATCCAATATTTTAGGAGCTGATCTGTCATTGCGTTACGGCCTTCTTTTCGAAACCTTGGAACTGAATTATGAAGGCACTTTCGACAATCAAAATAAAACATATACCAACACAGGGGTAGAAATTAAGAACACCGATTTTTCCAGAAACAGAATAGGTTTAAAATTTTTAGTTTACGATCCTTTTAAGAATCCCGAAAATAATAAACCCAATCTTTACAGCTGGAAGGCCAACTATGGTTTTAAGCTAAAAAACCTAATCCCTGCAGTATCGGTCTACGCAGGTGCCAATTTTGTATTGGGCGACAATCCCTTTTACCGAGGTGACCCCACAGTCTCCCCGAGGGTAATGGTTGCTACCCAAAGCAGGCTTACTCCCCGATTTGTACTTATTTCCAATATTGCATATGACAGATTGGGCACTGATTTCCCTGAGTGGAACTATACGGTATCCTTATCCCATGCATTTAGAGATCCCAAATGGAGTGTCTTTGTGGAAAACCAAGGAATAAAAAGTGATCGGTACTCGGACGCGCTCCTTAGAGGTGGCGTAGCACATTTATTGGGTGAAAATATGCAGGTGGATATGAACTTGGGCGCCAGTTTTAAAAATACGCCCAGCAGGATCTTTGCCACAATGGGATTCTCCTATAGGGTAGATATGCACAGGGACAAGGTGAAGGCCATTGAAGATCAAAAGGCGGGAGAAAATGGCGGCCCCATTAACAAGAACGCCATGAAGAAAAAGAAAAAAGGAAAAAACAAAGGTACCGGTGCAGAGGATATCGATTTGGGGCCTACCAAAAAACAACTACGGAAACTAAAGAAAAAGGAAAAGAATAGGGACGATTCTGAAATTGATTTCTAACAAAATAACTTTTGTCCTTTTTCCTATAGATTAATATTGCTAATATTGAACCATACAAGAAACATGGTATGGTTACTCTGAAAGAAGCAAAAACAAAATCGGAACTTAAGGATTTCGTTAAATTTCCTTTTACACTTTACAAGGGCTCCCCCTACTGGGTCCCTCCTATCATAAATGACGAGCTGGAGTCTTTTGACAAAAGTAAAAATCCTGTTTTTAAGGATGCCGATGCCTGGTTTTATCTGGCCTATAGGGACAATAAAATTGTAGGTAGGGTCGTAGCCATTATCAATAGATTGGAAGTGGATCAACAGCAAGTAAAAAAGATGCGTTTTGGTTGGTTCGATTTTGTGGATGACTATGAAGTTACAGAGGCGCTGCTCAATAAGGTGTCCGAAATAGGAAAGGAACACAAGTTGTCCTACATGGAAGGGCCTGTAGGTTTTTCCAATCTGGACAAAGTAGGTGTCCTAACCGAAGGGTTTGATGAGATAGGCACCATGATTACCTGGTACAACCATCCTTACTATGTTGATCATTTTGAACGCTGTGGGTTTGTAAAGGAAAAGGAATACATGGAAAATAAATTCCCCTTTAGCAATGCGGAGCCCAAATTCTTTCAAAAAGCCAACGAACTGGTACGAAAAAGATATGGCGTAAAGGAATTGAACTTTACTAAAACCAAGGAGGTAATGCCCTGGGTAGATCAGATGTTCGACCTTTTTAACGAGACCTATTCCTCCCTCTCTTCTTTTGTCCGTATCACCGATATTCAAAAGGATTATTTCAAGAAAAAATACATCAGTTTTATAAATCCCGAGTATATCAAATTTATATTGGATAAGGATGACAAATTGATAGCATTCGGAATAGTAATGCCTTCATTTTCCAAGGCCTTGCAAAAAGCGAAGGGAAAATTATTCCCATTCGGCATATTTCATTTGCTCAGCGCGAAAAAGAACAGCAAAGAGGTTATATTTTATTTAATAGGGGTACTTCCGGAATACCAGAATAAAGGTGTTACAGCAGTAATGTTCAATGAGTATTACAAGACTTTTAAGGCCAAGGGAATAGAAAAATGTGTTAGGACACCGGAATTGGAGGAGAACGTGGCCATTCGCCAATTATGGAAACATTTCGACCCAAAAATATACAAGAGAAGAAGGACTTACAAAAAGGAACTTTAAACAGACCCAAGGGGCCGAATTTCAAAAAACGTCCAAAATTAAAAAAAGCCAACCTAAATATTTAAGTTGGCTTTTTTTATGTACGTTGAAATAGTTCTATTCTCCCATCGCTGCCGCTACCGCCGCAGACAACCTTTTGTAAGTACCATTCTGCAATCGCTCACGTATTACAGAGAAGGCCTCCAAGGTTTCGGATACATCCTGTAAGGTATGTGTGGCCGTTGGAATCATTCTTAAAAGAATCAAGCCCTTAGGAATTACCGGATACACTACAATGGAACAGAAAATACCAAAATTCTCCCTTAAATCCTTTACCAATGCCATGGCTTCTGGAATACTACCGTTAAGATATACCGGTGTAACACAGCTAGTGGTGGTACCTATATCAAAACCTCTTTCCTTTAGTCCGTTCTGCAATGCATTAACATTCTCCCAAAGTTTGGCCTTAAGTTCTGGTTGTGTGCGTAGCATATCCAACCTTTTAAGTGCTCCTTTCACATAAATCATTGGTAATGACTTAGCGAACATTTGAGATCGCAAGTTGTATTTAAGGTATTCTATGATCTCTTTGTCCGCAGCCAAAAAAGCTCCGATTCCGGCCATAGATTTGGCAAAAGTTGCAAAGTAAACATCTATATCATCCTGAATTCCCTGCTCCTCACCTGCTCCTGCCCCGGTTTCTCCCAAGGTTCCAAAACCATGCGCGTCATCTACGAATAATCTAAATTTATATTTTTTCTTAAGCGCAACAATTTCCTTGAGCTTGCCCTGTTCCCCGCGCATTCCAAAAACACCTTCGGATATTACCAAGATACCTCCTCCGGTCTGTTCTGCCATTTTAACGGCCCGATCCAAGTTTTTCTCAAGACTTTCAATGTCATTGTGCTTAAAGGTAAAACGCTTACCCATATGCAAACGTACGCCATCTATAATACAGGCATGTGCATCAACATCGTAAACAATAATATCATCCTTGGAAACCAAAGCGTCAATGGCAGAAACCATCCCTTGGTACCCAAAGTTCAACAAATAAGCAGATTCTTTTTTAACAAAAGCAGCCAATTCCTGCTCCAATTGCTCGTGGAATTCGGTATGCCCACTCATCATTCTTGCTCCCATAGGAAAAGCGGCACCGTATTCCAATGCTGCCTCGCCATCGACCTTCTTTACTTCCGGTAAATTGGCCAATCCCAAGTAATCATTAATACTCCAAGTGATTACTTCCTTTCCTTGAAACTTCATCCTGTTAGATATAGGACCTTCCAATTTAGGAAATACAAAATATCCCTCGGCTTGTGAGGCCCATTTTCCTAAAGGACCTTTATTCTCAATAATTCTGTCAAATAAATCTCTCATCTAGACTACGTTGATTATTAGTGCAAAAGTATATATTTTTAATACGCATATGCAACTTATTTAATACATAAAAAGCAACGACTTATGAACCGTTGCTTTTTAAATCATAAATTTTGCATAACCCTTACTTTACAAATTCTATTTTTTGTGGTTCTTCAACATTCTTACTATCAAAGAATCCCTGGTCGGCCATCCACTGGTCACTGTATATTTTACTCATATATCTGGAACCATGGTCTGGAAAAATAACCACTACATTGCTATTTTCATTAAACTCGCCCATTTCCTCCAGTTGCCTTACGGCCTGCATTACCGCGCCACTTGTGTATCCCACAAAAAGGCCTTCTGTTCTGGATATCTCCCTAGCGGTATGGGCACTTTCTTCATCGGTAACCTTAATAAATTCGTCAATTACCTTGAAGTTGGTGGCCGTAGGTATCAAGTTTTTACCCAAACCTTCAATACGGTACGGATAAATTTCCTTGGTATCCAATTCACCGGTTTCATGGTATTTCTTAAGAACGGAACCATATGCATCCACTCCTATAACACGTATATTCGGATTTTGTTCCTTCAGATACTTAGCGGTACCGGAAATAGTACCTCCCGTGCCACTACAGGCTACTAAATGAGTAATATGTCCGTTGGTCTGATTCCAAATTTCCGGTCCCGTACTTTTGTAATGGGCCTCGGAATTTAAATCATTGAAATATTGATTGATATATATGGATCCTTCTGTTTCCTCGTGCAATCTTTTGGCCACTTCATAATAGGACCTTGGGTCATCTGCGCTTACGTGTGCAGGGCATACATAAACTTTTGCCCCCATAGATCTGAGCATGTCTATTTTATCCTTGGAAGATTTTGAACTTACGGCCAAGATGCATTCATAACCTTTTATGATGCTGATCATGGCAATGCTAAAACCCGTATTTCCCGATGTGGTTTCTATAATGGTACTCCCCTTCTTTAAAATTCCCCTACGCTCCGCCTCTTCAATAATATAAAGGGCAATACGATCTTTTGAAGAATGTCCTGGATTAAAACCTTCCACCTTAGCGTAAAAATTACCTTCTAAGTTGGCAGCTATTTTATTTAGTTTGATTAATGGGGTGTTTCCTACAAGTTCTAGGAGGTTGTTATAAGCGTTTATCTTATGTTCCATAAACAGTTTCTAGGTTTAGAACTTATTGACATCTTTTAATTTATGTCAATACTGATAGGACAAAATTACTCTTTTTTTTTGATTATCGAATTTTATGCTCTAAATCTAACAAAAATGCATATTCTTTAGCCACCTCCTTTAAGGATTCAAATCGGCCTGAAGCACCGCCATGACCTGCATCCATATTAATATTGAACAACAATAAATTATTGTCCATTTTGTACTCCCTAAGTTTAGCAACCCATTTGGCAGGTTCAAAATATTGCACTTGGGAATCGTGAAAGCCAGTAATAACCAGCATATTTGGCTGCAATTGTCGCGTTACATTGTCATATGGCGAATACGATTTCATGTAGTCATAGTATTCCTTTTCGTTTGGATTGCCCCATTCATCATATTCTCCGGTAGTCAGTGGAATGGTATCATCCAACATGGTCGTAAGCACATCTACAAAAGGAACAGCTGCAATTACCCCGTTATAAATTTCCGGGCATAGATTTACTATGGCCCCCATTAAAAGTCCGCCTGCCGAGCCTCCGGATGCATAGAGATGTTCCGGACTAGTAAACTTTTTTTCAATCAGAAATTTGGAACAATCAATAAAATCGGTAAACGTATTTATCTTATTCAGCAATCTTCCTTCCTCATACCATTTACGGCCAAGGTATTCCCCGCCCCTAACATGGGCTATGGCATAAACAAAACCTCTGTCCAAAAGGCTTAACCTTACCGTGGAAAAATAGGGGTCTATAGTATGCCCATAAGACCCATAGGCATATTGCAATAACGGACTGCTGCCGTCCAATTTGGTGTTTTTGTGATAGACCAAGGAAATAGGAACTTTTTTACCATCCCTGGCTGGTGCCCAAATTCGTTCGGAAATATAGTTTTCCTTATGGAACTTCCCTCCCAAGACCGCTTGTTCCTTTTTTATTTCCTTTTCCCTTGTCCTCATATTGAAATCTATGATGGAACTGGGTGTTGTCATGGAATTATATCCATATCTTAGAATTTCGGTATCAAAATCCGGATTGGTACCCACATAGGCCGTATAGGTCTCATTGTCAAAGGGCAAATAATAGCTTTCCCCTGTATCCCATCGCACAATCTTCAACTTGTTCAATCCATTCTCGCGTTCGGACAAAACATAGTACTCATTGAACATTTCAATATCCTCAAGCAAAACTTCTTCCCTGTGCGGAATAAAGTCTACCCAATTTTCAGATTCGGTTTTATCTTCGGGGGTCGTCATCAATTTAAAATTGGTTGCCCCTTCCATATTGGTTAGGATGTAAAAATTGTCTTCGTAATGGGTTAGGGAATACTCCATGCCCCTAACTCTTTTGGAAAACACATGAAACTTTCCATTAGGGTCATCCGCCCTTAGAATTTGAAATTCAGTAGTCAATGTACTGGAAGACCCAATAACTATAAATTCTTTGGATTTGGTTTTGTAAACAAAGGTGGTAAAGGTTTCGTCATCCTCGTGAAAAACCAGTTCATCTTCCTCCGGAGATGTTCCCAATATATGCCTGTAAATATTATTGGACCTTAGGGTAACAGGATCCTTCTTGGTGTAGAACAGGGTCTTATTGTCATTGGCCCATACCGCGCTGCCGGTAGTATTCTCTATTTTATCCCCATAAATCTCCTGAGTGCGCAAATTTTTAATTTGCAGGGTGTATTGCCTGCGGGAAACAGTATCCACCCCAAAGGCAGCCAGTTCATTATTGGGGCTAATGGACAGGCCTCCTAGGTTAAAATAATCCAAACCCTCCGCCATATGGTTGCAGTTGAACATTATTTCCTCTTCGGCATCCTCTTTTTCAAAACGTCTTGTAAAAATGGGGTACTCCTTTCCTACCCCATATCTGGTAGCATACCAGTAGCCATTAAACTTATAGGGCACGGAAGAATCATCTTCCTTTATCCTGGACTTCATCTCTGTGAACAAGCTATCCTTAAGCTCCTTGGTATGGGCCGTCATTGCCTCGTAGTATGCATTTTCCTGTTCCAAAAAAGCTATGACTTCCGGATTTTCCCTTTCGTTCAGCCAATAGTAATCATCGATCCTTACATCATTGTGCTTTATTAATTGCTTCTCAATCTTTTTAGCACTTGGTGTTTTTAATTCCCGCTGCATGAGTGTGGTATGTTTAATAAGAAAGCGCAAAAATAATATTTAAATGCAATCGACCTGTTTAAATGTGTTGTTTATCCATTATAATATTATCCACCCCCTCAAAGTATCCCAAAGAATAACTGTAGTCTTAAATTCCAATATATCCCGATCATTTTAGTAATTTTGGCTTAAGAATATTTTAAATCTATAATTATGTTTGGAGATATGATGGGCATGTTGGGAAAATTAAAGGAAACCCAAGAAAAAGTAAAGGCCACCAAAGAAAGAATGAATACTGTAATACTTGACGAGCAATCTCCTGATCAATTGCTGAAGGTAAGTATTACGGCCAATAGAACAATTAAATCCATTGCTATAGACGATAGTCTTTTACAGGACAAGGAACAACTGGAAGATTATTTGATCCTCACCCTTAACCAGGCTATAGAAAAGGCCACCACCATAAATGAGACCGAATTGGCCGCAGTCGCCAAGGAAGGAATGCCCAACATTCCTGGAATGGATTCGTTTTTAAAATAAATTTTAGTAAGTTTAGCAGAGCCTTTTTAATCAAAACTTGTAATAATGAGGAATTTTTTCTTACTACTTCTATTTCCTTTTATTGTTAATGCACAAAATAATAGTGACGACATCAAGGAAAATGATTGGCTGACCGATTACGCCAATGCACAAGTAGTGGCAAAAAAAACCAACTCCAACATTCTTATGTACTTTACTGGTAGTGATTGGTGCTCGCCCTGTAAGGCCTTAAAAAAGGACCTTTTCGACACCAGTCAATTTAAGGAAGTGGCCAAGGACTATGTGCTATTATACGTGGATCTTCCAAGAAAGAAAGAACTTCTTAGTGCCAAGGAAATGCAACAGAACAAGGCCCTATTGTCCCAATGGAATAAAAAAGGCGTTTTTCCATTGATAAGCTTGGTCAACTCCGAAGAAAAAGAAGTGGCCTCACTCTCCGGTTACGGTTCCAAAGTAGATGTAGAAAAGTATTTGGATTTTCTTAAGAGGAACAGTAAAATGTAATTTTAACCCCTAGGAGCCCGTCTTTTTCAATATCTAAAGCCAGAATTTTATTCTGGCATAGCTACTTTTTTTGGCAATTGCCAAATACCATATTCCTGCCCATAAGAACCCATTTCCCTGTAACTAAAAAGGGGTATTCACTTAAAATTCATTATAATTGTAAGGGCATTTTTATTAGCCACAAACCTTTATTAACAATTACAATATTCTCCTTATGATGACGGACAATTATTTTAAGACCTATCCGGACGAAAATGGTTTTTTTAAAGAATACGGTGGATCCTTTATCCCGCCGGTTTTGGAAGAGGAAATGAAAAAAATTACGGACGCTTATTATTCCATAAGCAAATCGCACAATTTTATTTCTGAGCTCCGAAGTATTCGCAAACACTATCAAGGCAGGCCAACGCCCGTATATTACTGCAACAGGCTCTCCGAAAAATACGGAGGAAGAATATATCTTAAACGTGAGGACCTGAACCATACCGGGGCACATAAACTCAACCATTGTATGGGTGAGGCGCTTTTGGCAAAACATTTGGGCAAAAAGAAGCTAATTGCAGAGACAGGGGCAGGACAACACGGAGTTGCCTTGGCAACTGCAGCCGCCTATTTTGGATTGGAATGCGAGATACATATGGGAGAAGTCGATATTGCCAAAGAACATCCCAATGTAGTTCGGATGAAAATTCTTGGGGCAAAAGTAGTACCTGTTTCCCATGGCTTAAGAACTTTGAAAGAAGCCGTGGATTCTGCCTTTGAGGCATATTTAAAGGACCCTATAAGTACCATATATTGCATAGGCTCTGTGGTTGGACCACATCCCTTCCCCATGATGGTAAGGGATTTTCAGCGGGTAGTAGGTATAGAGGCCAAAGAACAGTTTTTTGAAATGACGGGAGAATTACCTGATAAAGTAGTAGCCTGTGTTGGCGGGGGAAGTAATGCCATGGGAATATTCTCCTCCTTTTTGGATGAACCGGAATGTACCTTATACGGGGTAGAACCGGGTGGCCGCTCTATGGATTATGGCGAACATGCCGCTACAATGACCCTGGGCAGCCCAGGAATCATCCACGGATTTAAATGTTATATGCTGAAGGACGATAAAGGGGAACCGGGAGCAGTGCATTCCGTTGCCAGTGGTCTGGATTATCCAGGAGTTGGCCCTGAACACAGTATGCTAAAAGACCTTAAAAAAGTAACCTATGACGTTGTTTCCGACCAGGAAACCGTGGATGCCTTTTATGAATTGAGTCGCTTGGAAGGTATTATCCCTGCACTGGAAAGTGCCCATGCTGTGGCATATGCCATAAAATTGGCACAACAAAATCCACGATCCTCCATTTTAGTCAATTTAAGTGGTAGGGGTGATAAAGACCTGGATTATGTGGTAGATACATACGGGCTACCTGAAGATGCAAAATAATTTTTAAAATATACACTTAGGGGCGTCCAAAGCTAAATTTAAAGGCTATTTGGGCGCCTTTTTAAATGACTGTCCCATCCCTTGTCAATCATCCTATTATAGGTAACCAAAATATAAGCTTTCGTTATATACCACTCCTTGACCAGCTAGGTGCCAACTACCCAAAAAAAAATGGCCTCCCCTAGAGGTTTCCAACCCAAATACAGGTCCAATTCTAAGGAAAAGGAAAATTGCAGAGATAAGATTGATTAAATTAAGGATTCACATTTTTTTATGTAACTTTAAAAAAAGTTGCCGTAGGCTATGCTAAAAATAAAAAAGGAATCGGACACATCATACACCTTTAGTCTGCAGTCGGAAAGTGGACAAACACTTCTGAACAGTATCCCCTTTAATTCCAGGGAAGAGATTGACAAGACCATTGCCAATCTTAAGGTCTTAATTGGGCAATCTTCGGTTTTTGAACGCAAGACCGACTATAATGGCAAATTTCTTTTTACTCTTAAGAATAGTGAAGGTAAAATTTTGGGCAAATCCATGCTTTATAGTTCCGAAGCCGGAATGGAAAATGGCATAAAAAATCTTAAAACAAGCATTTCCTTATTGCCAGATACCATTGGCCTATAATTTTGCAAGAATACCCATAAATTCCTCGTGCATTTCATCAGTATAATCCAAATGGGTAACGATACGCAATTTATTTTGGCCCATCCCGATGATGTGAACATCCCTTTTGTTCAGTTTGTCCAAAAAATCATCAGGGGACATATGCCTTTCATCAATTTCGAAAATCACAATATTGGTTTCCGTGGGTTCTACCTTTTTAATGAAGGGTAATCCGTTTAGCAAAACACCTATTTCCTTGGCCTTCCTATGGTCTTCCTCCAATCTCTCCCTATTGTTTTCCAAGGCGTAAATTCCGGCGGCCGCAAGGTAACCTACCTGTCGCATCCCACCTCCGAGCACCTTTCTTACCCTTAGTGCTTTCGCAATATGCTCTTTGCTGCCCAACAAAACGGAACCTACGGGACATCCCAGCCCTTTGCTTAAACACACGCTTATGGTATGGAACAACGCCCCGTAATCCAAGGGTGATTCATTTTTTGCGATCAGGGCATTCCATAGTCGCGCCCCATCCAAATGATATTTCAGATGATGCCCGTCACAAACCTTTCTTATGGACTTCAATTCTTCAAGATCCCAACAGGCCCCGCCTCCCTTATTGGTTGTATTTTCTATACAAACCAAAGAAGTTAATGGGCTATGATAAAAATCTGGTGGGTTTATTACTTCCTTTACTTGAGCTGCGGTCATCATACCCCTATGACCGTCCACCAACCTACAGGAAACGCCACTATTGAAACTCACCCCTCCCCCTTCATAATTATAAACATGTGCGTATTTATCACAAATTAATTGTTCCCCTGGTTGTGTATGTAATTTAATGGCGGTTTGGTTTGCCATGGTACCACTTGGAAAAAATAAGGCCGCTTCCATTCCGAACAACTCTGCCATCATTTCCTCCAACTTGTTTACAGTAGGATCATTTTTAAAAACATCATCGCCAACTTTAGCCTGCATCATCGCATCCAACATTCCAGAAGTAGGTTTTGTGACGGTATCGCTAATAAGGTTTATCTGCATCTAGAACAAGAATTATATTAAATATTAAACGGTTTTTTTAACCGAGTTGCCAAATTTATACAAAAGGATAATAACATTCTCAAGAAGGAATATTTTCCCTCAGTATAAATAATTTTCAATAATATTTCCCCTAAATTTTTCAACTATAGATAATTCTCTTGGTAAATTCAATTTATTATTTCAAAAGATTCATAAATACGTTATCTTCAAAGAAAATAGGCGTATGAAATCGGACGTAAAAACTATATTTTCATCTTATGACAAGAATGCCCAACTTTTTGATGAAGTTTTTGATTCCAATGGAGTTGCAAAAAATGTTTATCAAAAATTATTGGATTTGTACGGGAATCATTCCATACAGGAATATGTACAGTTGAACAATAAGGCAAAGGCCTCATTTTTCAACCAGGGGATAACTTTTCAGGTCTATGACAATAAAGTGACCCAGGAGAAGATATTTCCTTTTGATCTTTTTCCTAGAATTATAGACGAAGATGAATGGGAAATCATTGAAACAGGGGCCATTCAGCGCAGTAAGGCCTTGAACCTGTTTCTATGGGACATTTATCACGACAAGAAGATTATCAAGGATGGGATAGTCCCGTTAGACCTCATAAGCTCCTCTGCCAACTATTTACATCAAATGATAGGAGTAGATCCACCGGGAGGCATTTACAATCATATTTCAGGCACAGATATCATCAAACACTCAGACGGCAATTATTATGTACTTGAAGACAACATTAGATGTCCCTCCGGTGTAAGCTATGTTATTTGCAATCGAACGGCCTTAAAGAGGGCCCTTTTCGGAGTTTTTAACCACTACAAAACCCATTCGGTAACCAATTACGCCGAAAACCTCTTGGAGATTCTGGAAAGTGTAAAACCGAAAGGAGTAGATGTCCCCAATTGCGTGGTCCTTACCCCTGGGATGTACAACTCTGCCTTTTATGAGCATTCCTATCTTGCCAAAGCCATGGGTGTAGAATTGGTAGAAGGCCGGGATCTGTTCGTTGAGAACGACTTTGTATATATGAAGACTATCCGCGGCCCAATAAAAGTTGATGTAATTTATCGCCGTGTTGATGACCTATACATGGATCCATTAGAGTTCAAACCCGAGTCGGCACTGGGGGTACCCGGCCTGTTCGCGGCCTATAGAAAGGGGAACGTTTGTTTGGCAAATGCACCTGGAACCGGTGTAGCAGATGATAAGGCCATATATACCTATATGCCACAGATCATTAAATACTATTTGGACGAAACCCCTATACTAAACAATGTCCATACCTATCACTGTAGCAGGCCCGATGAGCTTAAATATGTATTGGAACATATACATGAACTAGTTATAAAACCCGTGGACGAGGCAGGTGGTTATGGTATTTCCATTGGCAACCGACTCACTAAGGATGAAATTAAGGTAGTCCAGGAAGAGATAAAACAAAACCCAAGAAAATATATTGCACAACCCATTATGTCCTTGTCCGTGCATCCTACCTATATAGACGATAGTGAATCCTTTGAACAACGACACGTAGACCTAAGGACCTTTACACTTTTGGGTCATGAAAAGGAATTTGTCCTTAAGGGAGGACTCTCAAGGGTAGCGTTAAAAAGAGGAAACCTCATAGTAAATTCCTCACAAGGAGGGGGTTCCAAAGACACCTGGGTATTAAAAAAATAAAACAATCCTATGTTAGCAAGAGTTGCCAATAACCTTTTTTGGATGGGGCGTTATATTGAACGCGCCGAGCATGTTGCCAGATACCTGAACGTAAATTATTTCTCGTCTCTGGATGCACCTAATGAACTTTCCCAATCCAGACAATTTGTTCTGCGTTCCATGATGTTCTTTGTAGGGGAACCTATAGCGGACGATTCCGTAATTCTTAAGGAAGAGGATATTCTTTACAATATTGGCCTAAACCCAGACCTACACTATTCTGTGATCAACAATGTAAAAAGCGCGCGAGAGAATGCCAATAGTGCCAGGGACCTTATATCTACCGAACTATACGAAGCCATTAATAAGTTCTATCATTTTGTAATCAATTATTCAGTTGAGGATTTTACCAAAAAGGGTTTATACGATTTTACCGTAAATGTCACTGAAATGACTGCCATTTTAAGAGGCAAGATCCGGGGCACACTTTTGCACGATGAAGTATACGCCATTATCATGCTTGGTATAAATTTGGAAAGGGCTACACAGGTAATTCGGATCATCAACGCCAAATACAATGATGCCGTAAGGGCCAAAGGCAGTTATGGCGACAAAATAGGTCATAGCTTTGAATGGATCACCTTGCTCAAATGTGTGGAATCTTATGATATGATGCGTAGGTATTACAAAAAGACCCCTACGAGTATTTCTACCTTGGAATTTTTAATATTAAACCCAGATTGTCCAAGATCGGTCATCAACAGTATCAACCAGGTCCATAAACATATTAGGGTATTGGATGAATCCAAAACTCCCAACAAAAATTCCACTGCCTTTTTAATAAGCAAAGTTAAAGGGGAGTATGAATTTAAATATGCCGAGGAAATTGAAGAGGACATTCAAGCATTTATTGAAAAAATTCTCGATAATCTGGTGCAGATCAGCCTTAAAATGGAAAATGAGTTTTTTAACTATTGATTTTAAACCATTGACCTACATTTGCATTAAGAACCACTTGAAATGTCTTTTGAATATTCAATTACCTATAATGCCGAAAATGAGTACGAAAATCCGGTAGAAAATGCCTCCTGGCAATTTCTAATTGTACCCGAAAATAACGACACACAAGAATTGATGCGTGTCGATGTTAAGAATTCATTGGGTGCCAAAAATGAGTTTTCGGAAAATGGTTATGGTTTTCGGACCGTACGGATCAATACCCTGGAAAAATTCCAAAAATTAAATTTTAGGGCCACTTTTAAACTAAAGAAAAAAAGCTTCAATCCTTTTGGACAAGTGCCAGTTTTTAATATCGCAAGCAATTATGAGCTTGTTCAAAGTTTGGATTTCAAGGTAGATTATGAGCCTTTTTTAGGCCAGACGAAATTTACAACCTTGCCGCAAGCTTCAAAAAATCTATTTGTTTTTGATCCTGCCCTAAGTATATTTGATAATCTTCAAAAATTAAATACCTGGGTCTATCAGTTTATAAAATTCAACACGGGTGTAACCCACGTGAATACCCTCTTGGAGGAAATACTTGAAAATCCGGAAGGTGTATGTCAGGATTTTGCACATTTATTCTGTGCCTTGGCCCGGGCCAATAAGATTCCCGCCCGCTATGTTTCTGGATATTTGCATCAGGGAAATGGGTACTTTGGAGACTCGCAGATGCACGCTTGGGCCGAGACCTACGTGCCTCAGGTTGGCTGGGTAGGCTTTGACCCTACCAACAATTTATTGGTAGATGACAACCACATTAAAGTAGCCCACGGTAAGGACTTTAATGATTGCTCCCCATTAAAAGGGGTAGTTTACTCCCATGGAGCTAACAAAACCTCCCATTCCGTTGAGGTACAGGCGCAACAATAAATAACATTTCCCATTTGGTCCAAAATCAAAAAAAAGAATCCTATTTTTGGCTGAAAATTATTAGGATATGATAACCACGGACCATTATAAGAGTCTCATTGATCGCCTTGGTGCGTTAAGGAGGTATCTTTGACATAGATGCCAAGCTTGTAGAAATAGAAAACGAGGAAGAAAAGACCTTGGCCCCAGATTTTTGGAACCATCCCCAAGAGGCACAAGAGCAGATGAAACTGATCCAGTCCAAGAAACAATGGGTAGATGACTTTGACGCTGCCAAAAGCTTAGTGACGGATCTAGAGATTTTCTTGGAATTTCAGAAAGAAGGTGAAATGTCCGAAGCCGATGTTGAAGCCCATTACGATAAGACCATTGAGGCCTTGGAGAAATTGGAATTCAAGAACATGCTTTCGGCAGAAGGGGATGAACTTACGGCCATACTCCAAATTACGGCCGGTGCCGGAGGTACCGAAAGCTGTGATTGGGCATCCATGCTTATGAGGATGTACATGATGTGGAGTGAAAAGAATGGTTATAAAGTAAAAGAACTCAATTACCAGGAGGGTGATGTTGCGGGAATAAAAACTGTTACTCTGGAAATCGAGGGGGACTATAGCTTCGGATGGCTTAAAGGAGAGAACGGAGTGCACAGGCTGGTCCGTATTTCCCCTTTCGACAGTAATGCCAAACGCCATACCTCTTTCGCTTCGGTATACGTATACCCTTTGGTGGACGACAGCATCGAAATTGATATAAATCCGGCAGATGTGGAGATTACCACCGCCAGATCCAGTGGAGCCGGGGGACAGAATGTGAACAAGGTAGAGACCAAGGTACAACTTACCCACAAACCTTCTGGGATTCAGATTTCTTGCTCAGATTCAAGATCACAGCACGACAATAGGGCCACCGCACTAAAAATGCTCAAATCCCAATTGTACGAAATAGAATTGCGGAAAAAAATGGAAGCCAGACAGGAAATTGAGTCTTCCAAAATGAAAATTGAATGGGGCTCACAGATAAGGAATTACGTAATGCACCCATACAAATTGGTTAAAGATGTGCGTACAGGTGAGGAAACGGGCAACGTAGAAGCGGTAATGGACGGCAATATAGATCAGTTCTTAAAGGCCTATCTTATGATGATGGGGCAAAAGGAAGAAAGTTGATCCATGATTGCATTACTAACAGTTAAATGGGGCCAAATAGTTTGCGGTGTTCGGACTTAGGATGTTTATCTAGAGCAAAAAGGAGACTGGAAACTTGTAGTCCAAAACTTAAAACTAAATAAATATGATTAAAATATATCACAACCCCAGATGTGGGAAGTCCAGGGAAGGATTGGCCATTCTAGAGAATTCCGGAAGCGAATATGAGATTATTAAATATCTTGAAAACGTACCTAGCAAAAAAGATCTATCAGCCATTATAAAAATTTTGGGCATATCACCTATGGAGTTGGTGCGAACCAATGAAGCCGTTTGGAAAGAAAAATTCAAGGGAAAATCTATGACGGACGATGAAGTAATAGCCGCCATGGTAGAGTTTCCCAAACTCATAGAACGCCCTATCGTCATCAAGGACAACAAAGGGGTGGTTGGACGACCTCCTGAAAAAATTAAGGACCTTTTTAATTAGTATCCATGTTAAAATGCTTGGTAAGGGAAGCATTTACCATTATATTAAATACTTCGCAGTAAATCAGTCCACTTGGAGCCACGGAACGGCTCAGTTCTTGAAATACTCAATTTAACAAACATTTAACCATTAAGGGTTAAACCATCTATTAATTTTGGAATCCCATTAACCAGTAAAGTTATGAAAACTGACAAAAGATTATTTATTAGTGTTGTATTTATCGTATTATCCTTTCCCTTTTTAAGTGCCCAATATGGCTACGGAAATGGGTATGGATATGGATACGGAGGATACGGAGGGTATGGCAGGCAAAGAAACGGTATTCCACAAGTACAGGAAACTCCCAAGGAGCCGGAAAAATTAACAGCCGATCAAATTGTGGATCAGGAAATGCCGGGAATTACGGAGAAATTAGGTTTAAATCCGTTTGAAGAAGCTGTTTTAAGTACCACTTTAAAGAAGTACCTGCAGGAAAGAATTGAATTACAGATACTGGATCTACCTGCAGACAAAATGAGGGAAAGTTATGAGAAAATTACCCAAAAGCAGGACGAAGAACTTATGGCGGGACTACCTGCGGATAAATATGAGGCCTTTGTAGAACTGCAGAAAAATGGTTTCAAAAAGGTCAAGGAAAAAAAGAAGAAGAAAAAAAATAAATCCAAAACATAGCACATGAACAAACTACTCCCAGTTACATTATTTCTTATCACTTTAGTGGGTTACGCTCAAGGAGCCCAAGGCCCGCAAGAACCAATAAAAATAACTGGCACCGTTTTGGACCAAGAAACGGATCAACCCTTGGAATATGCCACTTTGGTACTTCAAAATGTTAGAAATCCTGATAAAGTTACTGGCGGAATTACGGATGCCAACGGGAAATTCGAAGTGGAGACTGCTCCCGGAAACTACAACGTTAGTGTAGAATATATCTCCTATAAATCCTATAAATTAGAAAATCAAAATCTAAGATCTTCCAAAGACCTCGGCGTAATACGTCTTGCTTTGGACGTTTCACAGTTAGCAGAAGTGGAAGTGGTGGGCGAGCGTACCACGGTAGAATTACGACTGGATAAAAAAGTATATAACGTTGGTTCAGATCTAACCGTAAAAGGCGGTTCGGTAACCGATGTACTGAGCAACGTACCTTCGGTTTCCGTAGATGTGGAAGGCAATATTAGTCTTAGGGGAAACGAAAGTGTCAGGATCCTTATCAATGGCAAACCATCGGCCTTGTCCGGCTTGAGTCCCGAGGCCCTGCAACAGTTGCCTGCGGACGCCATAGAAAAAGTAGAGGTGATCACCAACCCTTCGGCCAGATATGATGCCGAAGGAACGGCAGGTATTTTGAATATAATTTTAAAGCAGAGCAAGACCGCAGGGGTAAATGGCTCGGTCAATGTTTATACAGGTCATCCTGAGACCTATGGAGGTTCCTTGAGTCTAAATCTAAGGCGCGATAACTTCAATATTTTTACAAATACCACCTACCGCTACCGCAGCGGCCCAGGGAATGCGTTGTTCGATCAAGAGAACTTTGACAGTAATGGCAATACCTTGAGTTATCAGAATGAAATAAGGGATTACCAAAGAAAGGACAAAAGCTTTAATACCAATGTTGGTTTTGAATTGTTTTTTAGTGAGACCAGCAGCATTACCAATTCTTTAGTATTTAGCAAATCCAACGGGGACAACACGGTTAATGTGGATTTTTCCAATTTTGATGCCAATAGGACCCCTACCATCCAAAGAAACCGATTTACCGTTGAGGACGAGTTTGAGGAGGAAGTTCAATACTCTTTAAATTACCAAAAGAAATTTGAAAAGGAAGGACACACCCTTACCTTCGATTATCAATACTCCAAAGGAGTGGATGATGAAAATTCTATAATAGAAGAGGTTATCCTGGGCGATAATATTGCTTTGGATACGGAAAGGACCATAGATAATCAAACACAGGTATCACAATTGGTACAAATGGATTATGTACTCCCCTTTGGAAAGGATGACCAATCCCAATTTGAATTGGGCTATCGCGGCACCTTCAACAATAACAATACAGATTTTGATTTTGGAATACAGCAACAAAACGGTGACTTTACAAGCGACCCCAACTTTAGCAATGAATTAAATTACAAGGAATACGTAAATGCAGCCTACACCCAATTGGGCACCAAATTTAACAAATTCAGTATTCTGGGAGGATTGAGAATGGAGGCTTCCGATATAGGAATAGAACTGGTCAATACAAACGAACTTACCAATAAAGATTACGTAAATTGGTTCCCGTCCATATTCCTGGGGTATGAATTCTCCGAAAAAGAACAAGTCACCTTGAGCTACAGCAAACGACTAAGAAGACCTTGGTCCAGATTTATCAATCCATTCCCTTCAAGATCCAGCAACACCAATCTTTTTCAAGGAAACCCGGATTTGGATCCTACGTTTACCGATTCATATGATTTGGGATATTTGAAAAGATGGGATAAGTTTACCTTTACCACCTCCGGATACTTTAATAGGTCTACAGGAGTATTCCAATTTGTTTCCAGGGAAACGGGCGACTTTGTAACTATTGAAAATCCGGACGACCCACAAAATCCCATTGTAGTGCCGGTACAAGTAAGAAGCCCTATAAATTTAGCCACCGAGGAACGTATGGGCATGGAGTTCACTACTACCTATACCCCTAAAAGAAACTGGAGATTGACTTGGAACCTTAATGCTTTCCAAAGGGACTTGAAGGGCGATTTCACCTATATTAACAGTCAGGATGAAGAAATAGTCCAAAATTTTGATGCCAACAACTTCTCCTGGTTTACTCGTTTTAGCGCCAAGATACCCTTGCCTGGAAAAATCGATTTTCAGACCAACTTCTTTTATATGGGCCCTTCCGAAGATGCACAAAATACCAATAAGGGCATGTTGAGTTCGGATCTTGGCTTGAGCAAGGATATTTTAAAGGACAAAGGATCCCTAACGTTGAACGTAGGGGACATTTTCAATAGCAGAAAACGTATAACGGATACCAGAACAGAAAATGTTGCTACCTATAGCGAATTTCAATGGAGGCAAAGGCAAATTACCCTGTCCTTTCAATACAGGTTCAACCAACCTCAAAACAAGAATGATAGAAATAGGCAAGGTAGAAGTGGCGGTGGGGAAGATATGGACTTTGAAGGATAAGAGATTTAAGCATAAACATAAAAAGGGAGCCCATTGGCTCCCTTTTTACTTATTATATATAGTCGTCTTAACCCTATTGGTTACGTTTCGCTTTTTTAGCTTCGCGCTTTTCTTTCAATATCTCCAAGATAGAACCTCCTATCCAGTAAGGAATTACAAAAGTCAACAAAAAAATCATCAACCAAAACCCGATGGTCAAGATGGTCAAAAATGCTAAAAACCCTAAATATTGGTCAAAATCGAACATGATTGCTATGTTTTTTTAATGGTGGTACAAAGATATCAAAATCTAAGTTATTATTCCAAGGGCTCTTTAAAATAATTTAACTTTAATTTACAACCTTCTTAGACCAATCTACATATTTACTAACGCTGGCCTGCCTGCTTATGCCCAACCAAAGGAAACATAACTTTCTTATCACTTATTTCAAATTATCCAATATAAAATCCAAGGAAGAGTTCTTATTGCAATTGCGCTCAAAGGCCACATTGTTATGTGTTAAATCATTTGCCAAGCCCAAGTCTTTAAATCGGTTTATTGTGGCCTCAGATTCCATAGTAACCTTGCCTGTTAGCAGAGCATCCATAGACAAGCCGTTTTTATGTCTTTTATAAATCTTTTTCAATCCGCTTAGATACAGGCGGTCCTTTGTAAATCCCCCTCCTCTGTGGACCCGCATGGTTATGGTAAAGGCTTTGTTCCTATCCAATTTGTATTGCCCGTGCAGCATGTCGAAGGTATCCGAAAAACTATATCCTTTAATCAAACTATCGGAAGCCAAGACCCTGTAAGCCAATTCCTTTAATCTTTTCAAGCTTAGCGCCCCACTCATATATTCACTAAACACCGCCAAACCCTCTTGGGTTTCCACGTTTTTTGGAAAACCATTGGAAAAGACTTTTAATGGCTGCATCATGCCATTGTAGGTAGTTACCAAATGCACTCCAATCTCATGATTGGCCAAAGTAAGCAGTTGGTTTCTGCTAAAAATAGTATTTTTCTTAATTAGGAGAGATTGGGTATTATTGCTAACCATGGCATCTGCGGCAATGCTATTGGAAAAGGAAATGTTCAAAGGGAAATTATATTGCTGTACAAACTCTTCAAAATAAACCTTGGCATCCTCCGGGGTATATATTTTTTCCATGTCCTCGGTATCCGGCTCATCAGCCAAGTGCAGAATAAACCTGGCGTTTTGAACATCTTTCTCCGTAGGAGTACCGTAAACCCTAAGGGAATTGTAATAGAATTTTTTATTCTGGCCAATGGTCTCGATACACTGTATCATATTGGCATAGTAATACACTACCTCCTGATAAAATTTCCGTATTTGTTCGTCCTTTATACGCTCCAAGCGCTGGGAGAAGAACAAACGGTTTAGTTTATATGGGTCGAACTGTAATTTTTTATACTTAAATATGGGTTCATCCACATACTTGGATGAAAAAAACCGATGTTTTTCCTTTTCAATATTTAAGGGGTTTAAATAGGTGAGCAATTCAATTTTTTTCACCAACCTGTCAAGGTTGCCATCTATGGCAAATACATTGGGATACTCCTGTATAATTTCCCTGCTCATTTCTTGCTTTAACATCACGACTATTATTTATTGCACCTCCTTGAGGTTCTGTTTATTTAGGGATATCATTCAATTTCCCTACGGATTTTGCAACTACCACAGACACCATGGCGTCACCCGTTACGTTTATTACTGTTCTGGCCATATCCAAAGGTCGGTCTACCGCAAAGATCAAGGCAAGGCCTACTGCCAGCTTATCACTGGGAAACCCTATGGATTCCAAAACAATTACCAACATTACCATTCCAGCTCCCGGTACTGCAGCAGAACCTATGGAAGCCAAAAGAGCTGTTAATATTATCATTAATTGGTCTGTAATCTCCAAATGATGCCCCAAGGCCTGGGAAATAAAAACTGCCGCTACGCCCTGATAAAGACTGGTTCCGTCCATATTGATAGTAGCTCCAACTGGGAGTACAAAACTGGCAACCTCCTTGTCCACACCCAACTCATTCTCTACCCTTTCCATGGTCAAGGGAAGGGTTGCCGCACTGGAGCTAGTCGAAAATGCCAAAAGTTGTGCAGGACTAATGGCCTTTAAAAACCAAATGGGATTTTTTCTGGCTACCAATGTCAATACGGTACAGTAAAAAACAATCATTAGAAAAAGCCCTAAAATAACAACTCCTGCATATTTAACCAATGCCAATAATAAATCTGGATCTCCGGAGCTGACCACTACATTGGCCAATAGGGCAAATACGGCCAAGGGTGCTGTTAACATAATTAAATCGACCATTTTCAATACCGCATCGTTCAGGGAATCAAAAAGAGTCTTTAAAGGTTGAGCCTTGGCTTCCCCAATTAGCAACATGGATACCCCTAGAAATACAGAAAAAAATATTACTTGGAGCATTAGTTTATTATCGCTCATTGCACTAAAGGCATTTTCCGGTACCATATCCAATAAAAACTGTAATGGGCCGGATTCCTTTTGCAAGGAAGCTTCTGCCAGTTTAGCCTGTACACCTTGCCGACCTACATATTCATTGGTAATCCTTGCAACGGTTTCCTCAGAGATACCTTTGCCAGGGGAAAAAATATTGACCAGTACCAAACCTATAATAATTGCCACTATAGTGGTAGTGATAAATAAGGTTACGGAACGGAAACCAATAGTTTTAAATTGGGCAATATCCTTTAAATCTGAAATCCCTTTGATTATCGAAGCCAAAATTAAGGGAATGGCGATAAGTTTCAGTAAGTTGATAAAGATAATGCCAAACGGATTGATCCAATTTTGAATGAACAGCTTACCTCCCGATGTATATAGCATTAATACCCCAAAAAGCAATCCCAATAGCATACCAATTAGGATTCGCCAGTGCAAGGCAAGTTTTTTCATAAGTCCAATTAAGATTGCGCTAAATTATGTGAACAATCAATTGGATTTACAAAGCAACAAAAATAATTTTCGCCTTCTTAGCTTGCATTGGATTCTGCAATAATGAAGTTTTCGTTATTTTGACGGCTTGTAATGATCGCTCCACTCCTTGACTTTGGGTTCCCCTAATTTATCTACAGACTTTGCCACCATCATGGATACTGCGGCATCTCCGGTGACATTAACTACAGTTCTACACATATCCAAAGGCCTGTCTACAGCAAAGATCAATGCCAGTCCGGCTTCCGGAATCCCAGCTTGGGCCAAAACAATGACGAGCATCACCATCCCTGCTCCCGGTACGGCGGCACTGCCTATGGAAGCCAAGGTGGCAGTAACTATGATTCCCAATTGGGCTCCAAAACTAAGATCCATACCAAAAGCTTGTGCAATAAATACCGCTGCAACAGCCTGATAAAGACTGGTACCGTCCATATTTATAGTGGCCCCAATGGGCAATACAAAACTGGCAACCTCTTCCTCTACCCCTAAATGCTCTTCTACCCTTTCCATGGTCACAGGTAGTGTGGCAGCACTGGAGCTGGTAGAAAAGGCCAGTAATTGTGCAGGAGAAATTCCGTTTACAAAAAATGATGGCTTGCGTTTGGTAAATATCCAAACAAAGGAAATATAAACAGCTATCATCAAGATCAATCCCAATAGAACACTGATCGAATACCATCCAAGTGCCTTAAATAGATCTAAACTGGGAGATTCCACCACCAGTGCCGCCAACAAGGCAAAAACACCATAGGGAGCGGCCAACATAATCAAATCTATCAACTTAAGAATTACCTCATTGAAGCCATCGAAAAATTTCTTTACCGGATCGGCCTGCTCTGCCGGTATCAAAATCAGTCCCACGCCAAAGAAAATAGCAAAAAAGATGACCTGTAACATATTGCCATTGTCACCAGCTGCTGCAAAAATATTGCTGGGCACCAAATCTTCCAAAGCTTTTAATGGTCCAGACTCCTTCTGTTCGTTGGCCTGAGATATTTTGGAATCGGCATCTCCTTTATAGTTTTCCACCAATTCGTTCCTGGTCTCTTCAGAAATAGAGGATCCGGGTTTTATTATATTCACTATGGTGAGTCCGATGGAAACGGCAATAACAGTAGTTATAATGTAAATTCCGATGGTCCTCCCCCCCATTTTTGAAAGTTTGGAAATATCCTTTAAATCGGAAACTCCTTTGATCAAGGAAGCCAATATCAACGGAACCGCAATGAGCTTTAAAGAATTAATAAAAATATTCCCAAAGGGTTTAATCCAATCGGAGACAATTTTAGGGCCCCATTCAAACTGAACCATGGCCAAAGCAAAAAGGACTCCGCCCAGCATTCCCAAAATAATTTGCCAATGCAATTCCAACTTCCTCATAAAAACAATGATTTAGATTGGAAAGATAGTATTTTGTGGTGCAAAGCACCAAAAAATATAAGGCTATAATTTAATAGTCCTGTTCAGCAAAGTATAATCTGCCATTACCAAGGCCGCCATAGCCTCAACAATTGGCACTGCTCTGGGCACTACACATGGGTCATGCCTGCCCTTGCCTTGGGTGCTTACTTTGTTTCCTTCCTTGTCTATGGTATCATAGGCCTGAATAACAGTAGCAACGGGCTTAAAGGCAATATTGAAGTAAATATCCATTCCGTTACTTATACCTCCCTGAATACCTCCACTGTGATTGGTCTTGGTACTACCATCGGTATTGAACTGATCGTTATGTGCACTTCCCTTCATTTTTACCCCTTCAAATCCACTACCGTACTCAAAACCTTTAACGGCGTTAATAGATAGCATGGCCTTCCCCAGTTCTGCATGTAGTTTATCAAAAACTGGTTCTCCCAAGCCTACAGGAATATTTTGGATAACGCAGGTAATTACCCCCCCAACTGTGTCACCTTCCTTTTTTATTTTTTTAATATACTCCTCCATTTTTGCCGCGGTGGCGGTATCCGGACATCGTACGGGATTGGATTCGATAAGTGAAAAATCGAGTTCCTGATAACTTTTGTTCAAGGAAAGCACGCCCACTTGGGAAACGTAGGCATTTATTTTCATGTCGCCCAGGAATTGTTTGGCGATGGCTCCTGCAACTACCCTACTGGCAGTTTCCCTGGCCGAACTTCTTCCTCCTCCGCGATAATCCCTGAAACCATATTTTTGATCGTATACATAATCCGCATGTGAAGGTCTATAAGAGTCCTTTATATGCGAATAATCATGTGATTTTTGATTGGTATTGTGTATGGCAAACCCTATGGGTGTACCTGTGGTCTTCCCTTCAAAAATTCCAGAGTAAAACTCCACGGTATCGGGTTCCTTTCGTTGGGTTACGATGGCCGATTGACCGGGTTTACGTCTGTCCAGATCTTCCTGAATGGCCTCTAGGTTCAATTCAATTCCTGCCGGACAACCATCCAGTACGCCACCGATGGCCACACCGTGAGATTCTCCAAACGTAGATAGTTTAAAAAGGGTTCCAAAAGTATTTCCTGCCATGTTTGTAGTTAAAATATGTGGTTATGAAATGGTTTTAGGGGTCATTCCAACTCAAAGATCCAAAGGTAAATCTTAAAACAGAGATACGAAAATAGAAACCTTGCATATTGCAAATTAAAACAGAATTGGATCAACTTAATGTAAACTTAACTATTTCCTTATCCTAATTTGATTTTGCCTTCACCTTAAATTTAAATCCAAAGGTTTAATTTGAGAAAATTCCACCTCCGTGAAAAAACGACAAATAGAATTGGTAGTTATTTCAGACGTGCATTTAGGAACTTTCGGTTGCCATGCTGATGAACTACTGGCCTATTTGAACAGTATAAATCCTAAAACACTTATATTAAACGGCGATATTGTTGATATCTGGCAATTTAGCAAGAAATATTTCCCTGCCACACACCTAAAAGTGCTGAGAAAAATTATGGGAATGGCCACTAATGGTACCGAAGTGTACTACATTGTTGGGAACCACGATGAAAGGCTTCGTAGATTCTGTGGCACATCATTGGGTAATATCCATTTTGTAGATCAGTTGACGCTGGAATTAAATGGTAAAAGGGCATGGTTCTTTCACGGTGATGTTTTTGATATATCCATGCAAAATGCAAAATGGGTAGCCAAACTGGGAAGACATGGGTACGGTATATTAATTCTTATTAACAGAAACATTAATTGGATCTTGGGCAAATTGGGGCGCGAGAAATATTCCCTTTCAAAAAGAATTAAGAACAGCGTAAAAGGTGCTGTTGGATTTATCCAAAATTTTGAACATACCGCAAAGGAATTGGCCATCGACAAGAACTATGATTATGTGATCTGCGGTCACATCCATCAACCTAAAAAAGAAATTTTTGAAAGTGAACAAGGCAAATGTACCTATTTAAATTCCGGGGATTGGGTAGAAAATCTTACGGCCCTGGAATACACCTTTAAACGTTGGAAAATATATAGATATAGTGCGGACAAACTTTCTCCTTTCTTTGCAGATGAAGAACTCAAGGGTATGGACATCCATGAATTGCTGGCCGCCACATCCATTACTGTTAAGCCTCCCCAAAAAACAACCAAAAAAGCAAAAATCTAAAGCTATCCCTTGCATTGGCCCACCCTAAAAAACTTAAGACCGCTACTTACAAATCAATAAAAAGCCCTGGCCAATAACTGTTGGAAGCATTGAACAGGGCTATAATTATTTGTCTTTACTAAATATTGAAAAGGCCAAATCTATCGCTAACCAAATGTGATAGAACTAGGCTATAAGCGCCTCCTTTAGTATTGAAATAGGATGCAGGGCCTTCCTTTGCGTTCCATCATATATCTGATGCCTACAACTGGTGCCATTGGCTGCTATGATCACGTCCTCACTGGCCTTTCTCACTGCCGGAAACAACTTTAGCTCCCCTACCTGCATACTTACCTCATAATGCTCCTTTTCATAACCAAAGGACCCTGCCATACCACAACATCCGGAACTTATAATAGAAACAGTATAATTTTTTGGAAGATTCAATATGTCGAAGGTTACCTTTTGATTGGAAATTGACTTTTGATGACAATGTGTGTGGATCTTTACAGTCTTGGCTTCCTGGGTAAATAGATCGGATGTTAAAACACCTATCTGAATTTCTTTGGCCAAAAATTCTTCTATTAAAAAAGAATTGGCAGCAACGGCATCCATCTTCTTTTTGTCTAAACCAAATCGCTTATATTCATCCCTAAACGTAAGTATGGCGGAAGGTTCCAATCCAATTATTGGAAGTCCCTTTTCGGCTAGCTGCGAAAGCTTATCCACATTCCCAATCGCCAATTTTTTGGCCTGCTTTAAAAATCCTTTGGAAATATAGGTCCTTCCACTCTCTGCATAAAAAAGTTCCACCTCATACCCCAATCGCGTCAGCACTTCAATAGCATCCCTACCCAGATCAACATCCAAATAGTTGGTAAATTCATCTATGTAAAGCACAACTTTGGACCTGGTCGTATTTACCTGAACCTTAGCTTTTTGAAGCTCCTTATCAAAATCGAACTTATAGACTTTTGGCAGACTACGTTGCTCTGCTACTCCGACCGACTTCTTAAGCAATCCGCCAAATATTTTGGAATCGTACATGGCATTGGTAATACCTGCCATACTACTTCCCAATTTATTCAGCTTGGTATTATAGGCAAAAAGCTTCGCCCTTAAGGGGTACCCGTTCTCTTCCTGATATTGATAAAGAAATTCAGCTTTAAGTGTGGCCACATCAACATTACTGGGGCATTCACTGGAGCAGGCCTTACAGCTTAAACAAAGATCAAAAACTTCTTTTAGCTCCTTATTGTTAAACTTATTCGTCTTTTCCGAAGAAGTCAAAAATTCGCGCAGGGTATTGGCACGGCCCCTTGTGGTATCCTTTTCATTTTTGGTGGCATGATAACTGGGGCACATGGCTCCGGATACCAAATGTGTCTTTCTACAATCCCCACTACCATTACATTTTTCGGCCGCTTTTAGAATGCCTTCACTATCGGAAAAATCCATCAAGGTTTTTATTTCCGGTTCTTCGCGGTCAATTTCATACCTCAGGGACTCATCCATTGGATAGGCATCCACTATTTTTCCGGGGTTGAAGATATTAAGGGGGTCAAAATAGGTCTTTACCCGCTTTAGGAGCTCGTAATTCTTCTGCCCGATCATTAGTGGAATAAACTCGGCCCTTACAATTCCATCGCCATGTTCCCCGCTAAAGGATCCGTGGTATTTTTTGGTAAGCTTGGCCACGTCTGTAGTAATGGACCTGAACAAGGCCACATCTGCAGATTTCTTTAAATTTAAGATCGGCCTTAAATGCAACTCCCCTGCCCCAGCGTGGGCGTAGTAGACCGCATCCTGCTTATAGTCCTTCATTATTTGGGTGAATTCCCCTATAAAATCCTTTAGGTCTTCCAAGGCTACCGCAGTATCCTCTATACAGGCAACCGCCTTTCGGTCTCCAACTATATTTCCAAGAAGGCCCAATCCGGCCTTTCTAAGTTCTATCGCCTTATTCACATCGGCCAACCTTAATATAGGGCTGGCATAGCTCAATCCCGACTTTTTAACGGTCTCCAATAACTGCTGAAGTTGATTGTCCAAATCTTCTTCGGTATCCGCTTTAACCTCCAGCATCAATAAAGCTGCGGGATCCCCTTCCACAAAAAATCTGTTCTCCAATTGGGTACGGTTATTTTTGGTGCAATCCAAAATTACCTTGTCCATCATTTCGCAGGTATGCAGATTGTGCGTCATAAGGGGAGCAACGTCCAATAAGCAATCTTCCAAAGTTTTGTAATGGGTAACCACCATTGCGGAAAGTTTTGGCGGCAACTCGGTCAATTGAAGCACTATTTCTGTCGTAAAGGCCAAGGTGCCTTCACTCCCACTCAATAATTTACAAAGGTTTATGCCTTGGGCACTATCCCCAAAAATATTGTTCTTGAGCAACTCGTCCACAGCATATCCGGTATTGCGTCTATGTATCTGGGGTTTTGGAAATTCCTTTAAAATTTCCGCCTGTATTTCCTTATTGCTTAGCTCTTTATGAAGACTGTTGTAAATTTTTCCTTCAAAATTATCCAAGGCCATTTTTCCCAGAAATTCGTTCAAGGAAAGGTCTTTAAATTCTACCTTGCTGCCATCGGATAAATAGGTCTGTAGGGATACCACCTGATCACGGGTAACCCCGTATTGTATGGAGGTGGTCCCTGAAGAGTTATTGCCTACCATTCCGCCTATCATACAGCGGTTGGAAGTAGAAGTGTTGGGTCCAAAAAATAGGCCATATGGCGCCAAATAAAGATTTAGCTCGTCGCGGATTACCCCTGGCTGGACAGTTACTTGTTTTTTATCTACATCAACAGAAAGAATCTTGGTGAAATTTTTGGAGACATCCACTACTATCCCGTCCCCAACACATTGTCCGGCCAGGGAGGTTCCTGCTGTTCTAGGTATTAGACCAATTTTGTGCTCTCCTGCAAAAAGAATTAGTTTTCTTATATCCTCTTCAGTCTTCGGGTAGGCCACTGCCATTGGCATTTTTCTATATACGGAAGCATCGGTGGCATATAGGGTGGTCATTAATTTGTCCACAAACAAATCGCCCTCTAAATCACCTTTTAATTTATTTAGCATATTTTTATCCAACTCAAAACAATTTTGGGCACTAAATTAAGTTTTATTGTTTCAGATTAATAATGAATTTTTAATTTTTACATTAATTAACTTTAGAACACTTATGAAAATTTTAAAATTATTTACCCTATTTATGTTCTGCTCCTGGTTCTCTATGAGTGCCCAGGAAATATCCGATCACGCCATTGGTCTACGCTTGGGAGACAGTGATGGTTTTGGTGCAGAAATTTCCTATCAAAAATCTTTGGACCGCGACAACAGATTGGAAGCCAACCTTGGATGGCGGGATAGCCGTTATTTTGATGCTTTTAAATTAACGGCCCTTTACCAGTGGGTTAGGCCATTGGATGGAAATTTCAACTGGTACTATGGTGCTGGTGGTGGTCTAGGAAGTGTAGATTTCGCATCAAGACCCAATGGCAATGGAGGTTTCTATACACCCGATGGCGGACTATTTGTTTTGGCAGCCGGGGATATTGGTATAGAATACAACTTTGATATTCCTTTACTAATTTCATTGGATTTTAGACCTGAAATAGGGATAGTAGGCTACAAAGACTTCTCTGATAATTTTGATTTCGATATAGCCTTGGGTATTCGCTATCAGTTTTAATACAATTAACTAATTACTAATTTATTGGGCCATGAATGTTCTTGTAGCATTTATGGCTTTTTTTATTACTCATATATAAGTACATTTGCGGCAATTAAAAGAAAAAACAATGAAAAAAATATTATTATCCCTTACTGTTCTTGTAGGAGTTGTAGCGTGCAACAGTAAACCTGAAGGTTTTGTATTGAATGGAACTTTAACCGGTGATGTGGAAAACGGTACCCAAATATTTATAAGAAAAATTGATGAAAACAATCAGCCCTATGATATTGACACCACTACAGTTGAAAACGGTAAGTTTACAATTAGTGGTCCTGTTGATTCGCCCGATTTAATGTATGTTTTTATTGATAAGGTGCAAGGCTATACCCCCGTTGTTGCCGAAAAAGGTGAAATAGAACTAACTGCCCAAAAGGATAGTTTAAATTTTGCCAAGGTCAAAGGAACTGAACAAAATAATATTTTCTTTAACTATCTAAGTGAATCAAGGGCTTTGTCCGATCAGGCAATGTCCATCCAGAGGGATATGCAAAACGCCAATATGGGCGGAAATGAAGCTACCGTAAACTCTTTGCGTGACGAGTTTGCAGAGCTTCAAGAAGAATTTAAGAATTTTGAATTGAATTTCATTAAGAACAATCCAAATGGTCTTATTTCCGCTTTGTTGATAGAGAAAGGAATTGGTACAAGAATTATTGAGAGCGAAGAAGCACAAAAAATGTATGATGCCCTAACACCAGAGATAAAGGAAACACTGCCCGCCAAAAACATTTTAAAAAGTTTGGAAGCTGCCAAAGCCAGAGAAGAAAAAGGTAAGAGTACGGCAATAGGCGCTACTGCCCCCGACTTTTCAGGACCTACCCCAGACGGTAAGGAATTGTCCTTGAAAGAAGCCATGGGAAAAGTGACCATCATCGATTTTTGGGCTGCCTGGTGTAAACCTTGTAGGGTTGAAAATCCAAATGTGGTCAACATCTATAACAAATATCACTCCAAGGGACTTAACATTATTGGTGTTTCCTTGGACAGAAAGGAAGAGGATTGGAAAAAGGCGATTGCAGATGACAAACTTAGCTGGAACCATATTTCCAGTTTAGATTACTTTAACGATGCCGTGGCCAAACTTTACAATGTAGAAGCCATCCCTGCTACCTTTATCCTTGATGAAAACGGGGTTATTGTAGCAAAAAACCTAAGAGGCCCTGAATTGGAGTCGAAAATTTCAGAACTTTTGCAGTAAGATAAAAACAGAATTTTAAATAAAAAAGGCTCGTAATATTCTTACGGGCCTTTTTTAGTTTTATCCGGATCTGATATAAAAAATTGTATAAATACTGGAATCGTCAACAGCTTCGCTCCTGAATGAAAATCTTATAGAGTTGCCGTATATAATATGCCCCTTATATCTTGCCCATTTTCCCTAGAATAAAAAGTAGCACAATTGGCAAAGCCAATAAAAGCACCATTAAACTATCTGTAACAAGAAGATCGGGTTTAAATAACAAGGTAACTACATACCCACCAATGGCACCCCCAAAGTGTGCGGTGTGCCCAATGTTCCCCAAGCGTGTTTTCATTCCATAGATAGAATAAAATAAGTAGAGGATTCCTAAAACATAAGCTGGTAAAGGTATAGGAATGAACATAATTCCCAATCGCATCCCAGGCTCCAGCAGAATGGCCGAGTACAATATACCGGTTACCGCCCCACTGGCACCGACGGCACTATAATAAGGTTCGTTCTTATGAAAGTATAATGCCAGTAAACTCCCGGCAACTAGACTGATAAAATAAAGAATAAGAAATTTACTGGGACCAAACCAATCAATGACCACATCTGCAAAAAAGTAAAGGGTAAACATATTAAAAAATAGATGGGAAAGGTCAACATGCAAAAAACCTGAAGTAACCATCCTATCTTTCTGTCCTGCCTGAATAGCTCCGACACCGAACTTGTAACGTTCAAAGAAGGTAGTGTTATTAAAACCTTTTAGGGAGGCAAGGACATTGGCAGCCATGATGGCAATGGTAGCAAGATGAATGTTATTCATGAAGAAAACTATTATTTTTGGGTTCAAATATAGCTATATTTGCCCTAATTATATCTGCATGCAATTTCTGGTCTATATTCTAGTATATCCCCTCCTATGGCTTATCTCCATATTACCTTTTAGACTTTTTTACTTTTTCTCGGACTTTGTATTTTTTGTGCTTTTCTATGTTGTTGGTTACCGCAAAAGGGTCGTATCCGAAAACCTTGCACGTGCCTTTCCCGGCAAGTCAAAAAAGGAATTAAAAAAGATTAAAAAGGAATTCTACCGTCATATGTGCGATATGTTCCTGGAAATGGTGAAGACCTTGAACCTATCCAAAGAGGAGCTAAAGGAACGCTATAAGATCATTAATATTGAAGTACTTCAGGACATCGTTAAAGATAAAAGTGTTCTTATCGTATGTTCCCATTACGCCAATTGGGAGTGGAACGTGAGCATTAACAATTATGTGAATGCCAAAGGATATGCCGTTTACCAAAAAATTGGGAATACCTATTTTGACGATTTAATAAAGAAAATAAGGGCCAAATGGAACACCACCCTAATTACCCAACAGGAAACCGTAAAAACAGTATATAGAAATGTCCAAAATGGGGTAAATTCTGCCTATGGTATGGTGAGCGATCAATCCCCCCAAGTAAAAAGGGCACAGTATTGGAGCGAATTTATGGGCGTTAAGGTACCCATTTTTAATGGGCCCGAGAGCATGGCCAGAAAATTGGACCTAGCAGTCGTCTTCCTTAAGGTTTCCAAAGTAAAAAGAGGGTATTACCAAGCGGAATTCATCCCCATTACCACCTCCGGCAAGCAGACCAAAAAACATCAAATTACTGACCAATTTCTTAGGTTGACCGAAGATCAGATACGGGAAAAACCGGAGTACTACCTTTGGACGCACAAACGTTGGAAACACCGAAATAAAGTACCTGTGGAATTCCAATAGACTTGTATTATCTGATAATTATTCCTTCCTAATTCTCTGAAAAGCCCATCTATGTGGGCCTTGCTGCTAAGGATAATTCTAAAAAAACTAAATAATTTATTTTTTTCTGCGTTATAGAACCAAATTTATTAGCCGTAAATGAGATTTTACACCAAAACAACTATCGGCCGGTTTACTTTGGATTTATTTTTTTGCCTTGTAGTCTTTCAGGCTGGGCAAGAGCAATGTTACTCAATTCCAAAAATAAATCCGGAGCTCATTAAGACCGAAAGCATTCATTTTTATGATCATCCTATGGACGCGGATCATATACTGGAGGTATCTCCCCCTACCACTAAAAATACCCAACAGGAATTTTGCGCGTTCGACCGCCCCACCTTAAGCGCTATTCAAATAAATGAATCCAACATTGTCTGGTATAACAGTGCCTCCCACGGCAATCCATTGGCCCCTAACAGCCTATTAATAGATAATTCAACTTATTACGCCGCACAATTATTGGATGGCAAGGAAAGTGAACAACGATTGGCAATTTCCGTCATCCTACATGCCCCTTCCACCCCAACTACTTCAAGTAATGTCCAAGTTTTTGCGATTGGTCAAAATCCGACTGTCGGCGATTTGGAGGTGGAGCCAATCAATGTTGTTTGGTACAACACTGCCCTGGAAGGCAAAGTACTGGATTTTGATACCCCTTTGCAAAATGGAAGGCAATATTTTGCAGCCCAAGTTTCCTCAACTTGTGAAAGTACCAACAGACTAATGGTTACGGTTAAGATCAATGGGCCATCAGACTTAAAAATTAACAAAACGGTCAGTAACAAACACCCGATGATAGGGGAAAAAGTAGTTTTCACCATTACTGTTGAAAACGAAGGACTGTCCAATTTCAACGATATAGTGATCAAAGAGCAATTGGACCCGGGTTTTGGTTATGTTAATGCGAAAACCTCCCAGGGTAACTTTGATGCAACGAACAAGGTTTGGAGCCTTTCTTCATTACAAGCCAAGGCAACTGCGGTTTTGAAGCTTGAAGTTGAGGCAATGCCCAATGGTAGTTACAGTAGTAATTCACTCATCGAAACCTCCTTTCCTGCGGATAAAAATTCGCAGAACAATAGTGCTGAAATTACTTTGGAACCATCCTGTATTACCATATACAATGAATTTACACCCAATGACGATGGGAAAAACGACTATTTCAGAATAGACTGTATAGAAACTTTCCCCGAGTCGGAACTCCAAATATTTAACAGATATGGTGACCTAGTCTATCAGCAAAAGGCCTACCAAAATGATTGGAGAGGACTGGCCAATGTAAGTGGCACTATAGGCAAAGGAAACCCCTTGCCCACTGGAACTTACTTTTATATTTTAAAAACCGACGGCTTAAGTGAAAACAAAACCGGTTGGCTATTTTTAAGAAAAGACTAATGAGCTTTACACTTTAAATTTATAGATGAAGATCCCCCATAAAAAATTCCTAAAGCTCATTACACTGCTTATCCTTATTAGCGGAGGTAGTCTATTGGCACAGCAACTGCCACAATATACCCAGTATATGTACAACACCTCTACCATAAATCCCGCATACGTTAACGAGAATAACCGTATGGATGCCACCCTGAGTTACAGGGCCCAATGGATAGGGATCGACGGAGCTCCCGAAACAAAGGCACTCACAGTTTCGGGAATCATTAATAATAGAATTGGACTTGGGGTCAACATCTTTAAGGATAACATTGGACCATCGACCGAGTTTAGTTCCAATGCGGTTTTTTCTTACTATCTAAACTTAAGCAAAAAAGTAAAAATGTCGTTAGGGATAAATGCTGGGATCGATTTTTTTGAAGTAGATTATTCCAAAGGCAACTATTACGATCAGGATGATGTTCTATTTAGTTATGACAACTATTACAATGCCCTTCCCGCAATTGGAGCTGGAATATATGTATATAATGATAATTGGTATATTGGATTTTCCATTCCCAACGTACTTATTAATCAATCCAATGTAGTTAGCGACAAAAACTTGATCCACAGGGACAATCATATATATTTTATAGGTGGTTATGTTTTGGATATCAACGCTGCCCTAAAGCTTAAACCTTCTGTTTTGGTCAAGGTCATAGATAATGCACCTCCAACCATAGACGCCTCCCTAAATGTACTATTCCTGCAAAAATTTACCTTGGGAACTTCCCACAGGTTAAATGACAGTTATAGTGCCTTGGCAGGATTTCAGGTTTCCAAAAACTTTTTTCTGGGCTATTCGTATGATTATAGCATTTCAGATCTTGGCGATTACAATCAGGGGTCGCACGAAATAATATTGAAGTACTTAATGCCAAGATGGGGGCCAAATGCCCGTTCACCCAGATTTTTCTAAGCTAAGAACTATGAAGATAATCCTACCCATATTCGCCCTTTTCCTAACCAATATCCTTCTGGCACAGAATACCAGAGCGGAGGCGAACGAATATTTTCAAAATTTGAATTTCATAGAAGCCATAAATGTTTACCAACAGCTCGAATCTAATAAGAAACGGCCAAAGCCCCTATTTGTGGAGCGACTGGCGGAAAGCTATTTCAATATAAACGACTATGCCAATGCCAAAATTTGGTACGAAAAACTTTATGCCCTTAAGGAAAAAAGAGTGGATGAAGTAACTTTTATACGATATGTACAATGCCTTAAGGCCTGTCAGGAATATATTACTGCCAACAACCTAATAAGGGAATACTATAATTACGATGAATTAAAACTTGCCACCATTTTAGAGCAGGAAAAATATTTGGACAGCCTTATAGGCGAGACTCCCACTTACGAAATAAGGAATTTGGAAATAAATTCGCCCCTATCGGACTTTGCCCCAATGTATTACAAAGATGCCATTGTATTTTCTTCCAGTCGGGCACCGGAGTCTTCGGAAGATGCGGAGTATTCCTGGAACAAGCAGCCCTATTTGTCCATTTTGACGGCCAAGAGGGATACTACCACAGGTGAACTAAAATACGTGCAAAAATTGCATTCCAATATTCAATCTTCATTTCACGAAGGAACACTTACCTACTCTTCGGATTATAAAACCGTTTATTTCACCCAAAACTACCTAAAAGACAACGACTTACAAGTGAATCCCAAAGGATTTTCCAATATGCAGATCTTACGGGGAGAGGTGAAAGGCGATTCCATTGTGGGGGCCGTTTCATTAAAATTCAATAATCCCAAATACTCCTTTGGACATCCTTACCTGACCGAGGATGGGAAGCGACTATATTTTGTTTCCAATATGTTCGGAGGATTTGGAGAAACCGATATTTATTACGTAGATATCAGGGAGGATGGAAAATTGGGTCCGGCCACCAACCTTGGTCCCAGTGTTAACACTCCTGGAAGGGAAATGTTTCCATTTATAGCAGGCCAATACCTATATTTTGCATCGGACAGTCACTTTGGACTAGGTGGACTCGACATTTTCAAGGCTGAAATTGAATCCGAGAATGGGTTTGGAATGGCAAAAAACATGGGAATGCCCATTAATAGCAATATGGATGATTTTGCTTTTATCGTAAACAATTCTGAAAATACCGGTTATTTTTCTTCCAATAGGTTAGATGGCAAGGGTGATGACGACTTATATGCCTTTAACAAAATAGCCGAAACGATGGTCTACAAAGGCACCGTAAAGGACGAAATTAGCCAATCACCTATCCCGGAGGTTAAGATAAAGGTATATAATCAGGAAAAAGAATTGGTTTTGGAAACCACTACCGATCAACAGGGTAATTTTGAAGTAGCTTTATCACCCAGCGTGAATCATATATTTGCCTTTTTTAAACTGGAATACAAACAGGAAATCAAGATGGTGAATAATACAGATTCGCCTAACCTTTTTATAGATATCAATAATACCGTGTTAACCCCCTTTTCAAGTTTTGTAGTCAACGAAGGAGGTGTGGAAAAAGTTAGGGTAAACCCTATATTCTTTAATCTGAACCGACATAACATTACCTATAAGGCCGCTGCAGAACTGGACAAGATAGTGAGTTTTATGAACGCTTTCCCAAGCGTAAAAATTAAAATTGAAGCCCATACCGATTCACGGGCATCGGACACCTTTAATTTGGAACTCTCCAACAACAGGGCCAAGTCTACCCAAGAATATCTTGTGTATATGGGAATTGATCCCTCAAGAATTGAGAGTGCCATCGGCTATGGTGAGTCGCGGTTGATCAATAATTGCGCCAACGGTGTTCCCTGCAGCAATGAAGACCATCTGGCCAACAGACGCTGCGATTTCATAATTATAGGTAAATAACGAGCGAACAACGTGCACATCCCCGCGCGATAAACTTTATTATTTGTGTATTTACTGCCCATTGAATCACCTTTTGGATGTCCAGCATTGACGTTGGTCTAAATTAGTGGTAAAATTGTTCGTTTATAAATATATTATTACCTTATTTATAAAAAGTCAACTTATTATGGAAATTTTAGGTACCCTATATGACGAGGTCGTTGGGTTTTTGGGAATAAGTCAGGCACTGGAATTGTTGCAAGCCGGAGATTATAGCGTTTTCTCTACTTACGATGGTGTTGTATCCCTAATTTACCCCATAATCCCTTTGCTATTGTTATTGGAATTCATCCTTGGTCTGGTATATAAAAAACCTAACACCAAGGTGTACAAAGTTAACTTCCTCATCTATGTGTTCAATAGGTTTATTGGCCGATTTATAGCCATAGCCATGGTGACCCTTATTATAGGGTGGTTACAACCCTATGCCCTATTCCAGACCAAAATGACCTGGTATTGGTTTATTTATGGATATATTGTTTGGGAATTTGGTCATTTCCTCTACCACTATTGGGGGCATAAAGTGCGACTTTTTTGGTGTTTGCATTCTACCCACCATGCACCGGAACAAATGAACCTTTCCGTAACCCATGCGCATTTTTTTCTGGAGGCCCCTTATGCCGATGCCATTAGAACAACGGTATGTATACTATTGGGCGTTGAACCTATTCTACTCTTTTTGATCATGTTTATAGATGGTACCTATGGAGCATTTATACATGTTGGTGAAAATTTGATGAAAGATGGCAGAATGGGGTTTTTGAACAAGATAATATTAACACCCTCCCATCATAGGGTGCATCATGCCAGAAACCCACTGTACATGGATACCAATTTCTGTAATTTATTGAATATTTGGGACAAGGTTTTTGGGACTTATCAAGAGGAACAACATGATATCCAAATAGAATACGGCATTACCCGTAAAATGGATAGTGGCAACTTCTTGGATGTTTATTTCGGCGAATTTGTTGCCCTTTTTAAAGATGTAGCCAAAGCACCCGGTTTAAAGAATAAACTCCTTTATATTATTATGCCTCCGGGTTGGAGCCATACCGGTGAACACCAGACTTCCAAATTGGTACGTGGAGCCTACTTAAACGAACAACTGGCTAAGGAGTAAATACCAGAGTTGCGATTACGATACAATGATCGCTGGCATAATTCTCACATAATACCTCATAATCCAACACCTGCCATTTTTCGGGCTGATTATACATGATATGGTCAATACAAATATTGGGACCAGTTGCTGGAAAAGTGCCGTTCCAAGCATTGGGGTGTTTGGGTTTTGAGAATTTTTCGGAAAGGATAGTGATAGGGTTGCTATTAGGCACTGCGTTGAGATCGCCCACCAACAAAGTCGGGAATTCCGTGTCCCCCAAATGGGCAACGATAGCCTTGGCCTGCATTACCTTATCAGTTTCATCCTTCAAGTGATCCAAATGCGTACCCACAAACTGAATGGTATTCCCTTTTTTGGTTTTTACCCTAGTAACCAAGGCAGCCCTGGGTTCCGAATCCGGCAAATGGGGCAGCGCCAAATTCTCACTGCCAATAAAAGTAAATTTTGATAGCACCGCTTCTCCATACTCCCCTCCATCATAATACATGGCTCGGGCAAATAACGAGGCCATTTTTGTGCGCATTCCCAATTCTGTGGGCAAATCGTAATTTTTGGCTCTTTTCGTTCTAAAATCGACCTCCTGTAGAGCCACCAAATCAGGTTGGTAATAGTTAATCACTCCTGCAATGGTATCCAAATTAAAATCGTTCTTGGTCGTGGCCCCATGTAGGATGTTAAAACTCATCACCCTTAGTGTATCTGCCTGTGCTAAACTACAATAAGATGAGCCTCCTATTAAAACGAAAAGGAGTAATTTTAAGATGTGGATTCTCATTTGTCCTATTAAAAAATTAGGGTCGAAAATATGTGTTTTCCGACCCTTATTTATACTAATCTATTAGATTCCTGCTACCGTTTTTATCTCGCCAATTATTCTATCTGCCAAGCCATCTGCTTCGGTCTGACTTTTGGCTTCCGTGTAGATTCGGATGATGGGCTCCGTATTGGATTTACGCAAGTGTACCCAATTCTCCGGAAAATCTATCTTTACCCCGTCAATAGTAGAAATTTCCTCATTTTTATATTTCTCCGCCATAGCCACTAGAATACCGTCTACATCCAAGCCAGGTGTAAGTTCAATCTTCTTTTTGCTCATAAAATAACTAGGGTAGCTGGCTCTTAGTTCGCTTACGGTACCTCCCCTTTCCGCCATCAACATTAAAAATAAGGCCGTTCCCACTAGGGAGTCCCTACCATAATGACTTTCAGGATAAATAATACCGCCATTACCCTCACCACCTATAATGGCCTTATTGGCCTTCATTTTAGTCACCACGTTTACTTCACCTACGGCAGCGGCTTCATAAGTGCCCCCGTGTTTTTCAGAAATATCCCTTAAGGCTCTTGAAGAGGATAGATTGGAAACAGTATTTCCTTTGGTTTTTCCTAATACATAATCTGCACAGGCTACCAAAGTATATTCCTCCCCGAACATTTCCCCTTCATTGGTGATGAATGCCAGGCGATCCACATCCGGATCCACAACGATTCCGAAATCGGCCTTTTCCTTTACCACCAATTCACAAATATCTCCCAAATGTTCTTTTAGAGGTTCTGGGTTATGGGGAAAATGCCCTGTGGGATCACAGTACAACTCCACTACTTCTACCCCCAATTCCTTTAAAAGTTTAGGTATGGCAATGCCTCCGGTAGAATTTACCCCATCTACCACTACTTTAAACTTGGCCGCACGTATAACATCCGCATCCACTAAAGAAAGGTCTAACACCTCATCTATATGGATATCGATATAGGAGTCATTCCTATTAACGGTTCCCAAATCATCTACCTCTGAGAAATTAAAGGCTTCCTTTTCTGCAATTTCCAATATTTTGGCACCTTGGGCTGCATCCAAAAATTCCCCTTTCTCATTTAGAAGTTTAAGGGCGTTCCATTGCTTTGGATTATGGCTGGCCGTAAGGATAATTCCTCCATCGGCCTTTTCCAAGGGAACCGCTATTTCTACGGTGGGTGTGGTGGACAGGTCCAGGTCTATCACATCTATTCCCAGTCCTACAAGGGTTGATACTACCAAATTCTGGATCATTTCTCCGGAAAGTCTGGCATCACGGCCAATAACTACCGTTAGTTTTTCCTTTTTAGAGTATTCTTTTAACCAAACACCATAAGCAGCCGCAAATTTAACCGCATCAATAGGTGTGAGATTGTCTCCAGGCCTACCGCCAATGGTACCCCGTATTCCGGAAATAGATTTTATTAAAGTCATATTTATTTATAAATTTTTACAAATATAAAAGGTTAGGTTTAAATCCTATGCCGCTAAGTTGTAAATTCGAGGTTAATAAACTTCAACCGAGGTCAATGAATTTTTTAGCACACCTATATCTATCTTTTGAAGACGACCAGATCACTATTGGAAATTTTATAGCAGACAGTATTCGGGGCAATAAATACAAGCACCTACCAGAAAAAATTCAAAAAGGAATTGTACTGCACCGTGCCATTGACACTTATACGGACAAGCACCCCATTGTAAGGCAGAGCACTAAACGACTGCACGAGAACTACAGTCACTACAGCGGTGTAATTGTCGACATTTTCTATGACCACTTTTTAGCCAAGAATTGGTCGGAATACGCCAATACCCCATTGCCCCACTTTGTGGACAATTTTTATGATCTCTTGGAAAACCATTACGATATACTTCCCATAGGTGTAAAGCGCATGATGCCCTATATGATAGCTGATAATTGGATTTTGAATTATGCCAAAATGGAAGGAATATCGAGGGTTTTGAATGGGATGAATAGACGGACCCAAAATAAATCCAAAATGAATTTCGCTATTTTGGACCTTGAGGAACATTATGCCGATTTTGAAAAGGAATTTACCTATTTTTTTGATGAACTGATTATTTTTTCCAAACAGAAATATCTCTCCTTGCGATAAATGTCAAGAATTTCCAGACAAAACCAACGCATTCATTGTTAAGGGACAATCATGATTTTTTTCATCTAAATATAGTATTACATTACTATAAATAAGTACCTTTAAGCTTCATTCTCCAATTTGGGAATGCTCCCCCAAATACTTATAGTTTCCCTTTATATTCATTTCCCCTCACAGTTAGTCCTCTTAACATTGTACAAACAATGGCGTGCGCTTTTATCTAAAACTTTATCTAAAATCAACAACTATGAAATTTAAACATTTAAACTACATTGGAATAGGATTGATCTTTCTCCTAATGCTTCTAGGCTGTAGTCCTGAGTCAACAATCGATGATACTCTGGAACCCGTCAATAGCAAGGCCCTCTTAAAATCGAACACTTTCTATGGCCCCCAAATATCTTTGGGGAAAGGTCATGTACGGTCATGGATAATGATTGCAAAAGACGGCACTCCAGAAGAATTGGGTGTGGAAATGTCCAAAAATTTACTAAACCAACTGCCCGAAGGTGATGATCCTGTGCAATTGGTCCTACCACTTCACAAGAAAGCAAAAGAAAACACCCCTTTTGATCATGTCTTTTTTGACTGGAATCCTCATGGACATGAACCAGATGGTGTGTTTACAGTGCCTCATTTTGATGTGCACTTTTATTTGACATCAGTAGCCGCGCGGGAGGCAATTCCTACCTACCCCGAAGCAAAGCCTCAGTTTGACAATGATCCGCCACCAGGCTACCTGCCTGTTGACTATATAACTCCGCCGGACGGTGGTACAGCAGTGCCTATGATGGGTACCCATTGGATACCATTGAGCTTTGCTCCCCCATTCACCAATATACTGCTATATGGAACTTACGATGGGGAGGTAACCTTTGTGGAACCTATGAATACTCTAGCATATATAAATAGTGGGGTTCCTTTCAGCGAAGCCTATTCGCAACCTACAAAATTTGCAAAAACCGGCTATTATCCAACGGTCTATAATGTTTATCAAAATTCAAAGAATCAAAGGCAAATTATCTCTTTAAGCGAATTCGTGCATCGAGAAGCCGAATAGAAAAGATAAAAAGGGTTGTCATAGTACAACCCTTTTTTATGCAAATTTTTCAATTACCTAAACTAATTTCCCATGAAATCGCCAACAAAAAGAAGATTGGCCCTATTCTATTGACAAGCCGCACATTTAACTGGCTGCCTTATACCTATTCCCATTTATTCAATCCTTTAGTAAATTAATTATAAAATTGTCCAAATTTACCGAGGGATTAATGATTATCGATAAATATCTTTTCAATAATATCATATAATTCAAATTTAATTGGAATATGACTATCTTTTTGGAAAATTTTTAGTCTATGATCCGTATAACTGGTTTCTTGCTTGGAATACTTCTATTTATCAATTGCAGGAACGTACCCGACCCCATACCTAAAGGCCTAGTTACCGAAAAAGCAATGGTTGTCTCTGCCAGAGCGGAGGCCTCCAAAATTGGATCGGACATCCTCCAAAAGGGAGGTAATGCCTTTGATGCTATGATTGCTACGGAACTGGCTCTTGCCGTGTCCTATCCCTATGCCGGAAATATTGGTGGCGGAGGTTTTATGGTATTTAGGAAAGCCAATGGGGAAACAGGAGGTTTGGACTACCGCGAAAAAGCACCTTTGGCTGCGCATGCAGATATGTATTTGGATTCTTTGGGAAATGTAATTCCGGGCAAAAGTACTTTGGGAGCCACAGCCGTAGGGGTTCCTGGTACAGTGGCCGGTGTAATTGCCGTCCACGAAAAATTTGGATCACTATCCCTAAAAGAAATCATGGCGCCAGTTATTGAGCTGGCCAAAAAAGGCGTAGTTGTTACCGAAAAGCAGGCCAAAAGATTGGAAAACTATCGTGACATTTTTATGGAAGTGAATAGTGATACAACTTTTTTTGCCACTATTTACAAGACGGGCGATACCATAAAATACCCCGCTTTGGCAAATACCCTTCAAAAAATTTCCGATAAGGGTAAAGATGGATTTTACAAAGGGGAAGTTGCAGAAAAATTGGCCAGTTTTATCCAGGCCAAAGGCGGTTATCTTACTATTGAAGATCTTGAAAAATATGAAGCCAAATGGAGATCCCCAATTACGTTCCATTATAAGGACCTAAAAATCATATCCATGAGCCCCCCCAGCAGTGGTGGGTTTACGATAAATCAAATTTTTAAGATGATGGAACCCTATGACCTATCTAGCTATGGGCATAATTCGGTTAAATCCATTCAATTGTTTACGGAGGCTTCCCGTAGGGCCTATGCCGATAGAAACTACTTTCTGGGGGACCCGGATTTTGTGGAAATCCCTTTAAAGGAACTTTTATCGGACCAATACCTGCAAGAAAGAATGCAAAATTTTTCTTTTGATAAAGCTACCAAATCCTCGGAAGTATCCCATGGGGAGGTACAAATTGTAGAAAGCGACCAAACTACCCACTACTCTATTGTAGATTCATTTGGAAATGCCATTGCGGCCACAACAACCATTAATGGAGGTTATGGTTCCAAACTGTTCTCTGATGAACTTGGGTTCTTTCTAAATAATGAAATGGACGATTTTAGTTCCAAACCAGGGGTTCCCAATATGTTCGGACTTGTGGGTGCTGAGGCCAATAGCATCTCTGCAGAAAAGCGGATGTTAAGTAGTATGACGCCTACCATTGTGGAAAAAAATGGAAAGTTATGGATGGTGGTAGGCACTCCAGGAGGGTCCACAATAATAACAGCTGTGGCCCAGACCATTCTAAACTGCTATGAGTTTAATATGAGTATGCAGGATGCGGTAAACGCTCCGCGTTTTCACCATCAATGGCTACCCGATGCCATCATATTTGAACCGGAAGGATTTGAGCAGGACTTGCTCACCGCCCTAAAAAACAAGGGATACATAATTAATGAAGAAAACACTCCGGTTATAGGTAAGGTAGATGCCATTAAGATATTGCCAAGCGGTAAACTTGAAGGAGGTGCCGATAGACGGGGGGACGATACCGCCGTAGGATTTTAGGCAAAACCGTAGGTTGTATTCGCCCAATTTGTATATTAGGGTCAATGGATGCATTGCGAACCCCTAAAAACCGATTATAATTGATCAAAAAAATAGGCAAAATATTACTTGGAGTATTGCTGCTATTATTCACCTTGGGCGCTATTCTCTATGCTATTTACAACGAACCCCTGCCTACGGGTATCAAAAGCCAAAATGCCGATGACTTGGCCATGAAAATGCTGACCTCCCTCAATTATAAAGCCTATAAGGACACCCGTTTCCTGGAATGGTCTTTTGCCAATGGCAAACACCATTATCGTTGGGATAAGCAAGCCAATACAGTTAATGTACGGTGGAACGAGGTTGAGGTTGATCTGGATTTAAATTCATCCTCAAGAAGTAGGGTTTCAAAAGCTAAGGTATCTATAGAGGGAGCTGAAAAGCAAAAGCTTATTAAGAAGGCCATCTCTTTTTTCAACAATGACTCTTTTTGGTTGGTTGCCCCATACAAGATTTTTGATTCCGGTACCGAAAGAAGTATATTATCCTTAAAAGATGGCTCCCAAGAATTATTGGTTACCTACACCAGCGGTGGCGACACACCAGGCGATTCCTACTTATGGAAATTACAATCAAACGGCTTCCCCAATAGCTTTAAGATGTGGGTTAGTATAATCCCAATAGGTGGTATTGAAGCCAGTTGGGATGAATGGCAAGTAACGGAAAGTGGCGCATTTCTGCCCAGTAAACACAGTATTGGCCCAATTACTTTGGATATGGGTGATGTGAGGGGTTATCGCTGATACAAATACAATAAACAATGAACAATTAGCAATGAACAATTGTTAGTATTCAGTAAACAGTATTCAGTGAACAGTGAACAGTAGCAGTAATTAGTGGGCAGTTTCAGTGAACAGTAATCAGTAATCAGTGGTCAGAGGGCTGCCCGTCACTTCGAGCCTGCCTATCGGCAGGTAGGTAATCCGACGAAGGAGGTTTGTATCGAAAAGGGATTCAAGTGAACAGTCTTCAGTAGCTCAAACGATTTAAAGTTTAATGTTTAAAAGTTGAAAGTCGTCACTTCGAGCTTGCCTACCGGCAGGTAGGTGATTTTATGAAGCGCAGCGCAATAAAATTGTATCGAGAAGTGGACGAACAACACCAAAGCAGTTCTCGATACTAAATGCCTATCGGCATTTCACTACCATTGACGTCTATCATAGAAAACTGTTAATCAGCACTT
>TARA_R110002020_G_scaffold47937_2_pt1 | contig 129307 bp, 99 predicted proteins | sample TARA_R110002020 | Tara Oceans TARA_R110002020 (sample SAMEA4396489) | marine metagenome | biome: Westerlies Biome; feature: [MES] marine water layer (ENVO:01000295) within the mesopelagic zone...; material: water (ENVO:00002006), including particulate matter (ENVO:01000060) such...
CCAAAATCAACTTACTTTGGGCTCGATATAAATGTTCAATCGAATATTTTGTTCATGGAGTAAAAAGTCGAATTAAAATTTGAGATCATTTGTATCTCCAAATTTTAGTTCATATTCAACTGAAACTTTTAATCTCTAAAGTTATATTTGGGTTTATATTCTGAAAAGGGTCTTGCTTCTGGCGAGACTTTTTTGTTTTCTTTTCAAAATTTATAATGCATAAAATTGTATTTGAAATTTTTAATAATGTATTTTTGTGTTTATAGCCTTCGATTAATCCACAGATGTTTTCACCACGCGTTTTAAATTATTTTATAGTTGCCTTACTTCTCCTTACTCCACTTGTGGGTGAAAATGTTGTGGCACAGGTTTCAAATGTGAATTCTTTGACCGATGAGAGTTTTGTGGAGTACAATAATTTGAAATTAAGGACAGTAGAAAATATGTCTGCTTCTACAAAAGCTTCAAATCCTTCAGATTTAGTTTTTTTGCCACTCACTTCCGGAGAAGATAATTTGGCTAAAGAACTTAATTCTCATTGGGCTTGGTCGGAGAGTACACTTGAAATTATAGACAGTTATTCAGCATTTATTTTCAGAACAAAAAAATCAGCAAAGACAGAAGAGGTTAAAGTTCTCCTTCAAGTCAATGCAATGGGACGATTAAGTGATGTGGAATTTCTAGGTAAGGTTGACAAAGGTTTACAGGAACGATTAGATTTTGTACTTAGAAAACTGCCAGATTGTAAACCTGTGCCTGGATATGATAGGTATGGACTTGAAACTTTTGAGTTAATAATCAAGAAATAGTAAGCCAGTTTATCTGGCTTTTTTTTTAAGCGGTTGGGCATTGGTCAATAGTTGTTTTTATTATTGAGGCCTATTTTATAACTGATTTCTATACTATTTCATCCGAAAGTTTTTTTTAGGGATGTTTGGATAGGAGTTCACTTCTAATATGCTTTGATATGAAAATTAAAGGACTCTGGTTAGCCTTGATATTGATACTCCTTGTTTCGCAAACTCTATTTGCTCAACAGAAAAGACCACTAACTCATGCGGATTATGATGGTTGGGAGAGGTTAGCTTCAGAAAAAATAACCAAAAATGGCCAATGGGTTGGTTTTCAGGTCAGCCCTCAAGACGGAGATGATAGATTGGAGATATTTTCTTTCAAGGATCCCTCAAAGCGCCAATTAATTCCAAGAGGAACTTCCTTTGACTTTTCAGCAGATGATGCTTTTGCTGTAGGTAAAATCGTCCCTGAGAAAGACTCTGTTTATCTGCTGAAACTGAAAAAGACCAAGAAGGATGACATGCCATCTGATAGTCTTTTCATTTATAATTTGGCTGACAGAAAGCTTGAGAAACTTCCTCGTGTCAAGTCATTTGCATTACCTGAAAAAGCAGGAAGCTGGATAGCCATTCATTTTGAAAAGGAGAAAAAAGAGAAAGCTAAAGAAGATAAAGATGCTGAAGCTGACTCTACTGCCAAAGCGGAAAAACCGAAAAAGACTGAGGGCACCTTACTTAAAGTAAGGAAGTTGGACGGAACGATGAGTTACGATTTTGATCGGGTAAAATCATATAGCTTCTCTAAAAATGGTGAATTCCTTCACTATGTCTTGGCTGAGGAAGATACCTTGGACAATGCTGCTATTTACCTACTTAATCTTGGAAACGGTGAAAGCAAACTGATCTCCGAAGGCAAGACTTCCTATTCTGAAGTTACATTTTCTCCTGAGGCGAAGTACCTCGCATACCTAGCCACTGATGATTCTGCAAAAGCCAAAAAACCATATCATTCACTTTTTCTAGTTGAAACTAAGGATGGTGAGACAAAGGAAATTGCAACAAAAGATTCTGAGGGCATTTTGAGTAATGGGAGAATCAGCGAGAATAGCAATCTTAAATTCGCAGAAAATGAAGAACGTCTGTTTTTTGGCGTAGCTCCAGATTACGTAGAGTATAGCTATGAAAGTGATACCACAATATTAGACGATCAAAGAGTTAGCTTGGATATTTGGGGATGGCAGGATTCGGAGATTCAGCCCATGCAGCTCAAGAATAAGGGAAGGGAAGAACGTTTCTCTTACCTAGCTGCTATAGATCTTACCACTGATAAAATCACTCAACTTGCTGATTTAGAAGTGAAAAATGTGAGTTTGGAACCAAAAGTAGAGCGTGATTTTGGGCTGGCCTATTCAGATGCCCCTTATCGGATCAATTACAGCTGGGATATTCAGATTGGTAGAGATTTGTACTTGATTGATTTCACCGATGGTTCAAAGACCTTGATTGAGAAGGACGCTTCAGGATTTCCTTCGATTTCACCAGCAGGCAAATACGTTTACTGGTATGATGGACGTGATAGTAGCTGGGTAGCTTACGATGTAGCGAAGAAATCGAAAATTAATCTCACCAAAGGACTTTCAGAAGTATTCTACGAAGAGTTGCATGACTCGCCATCTCTTCCTGGAAGCTATGGAAATGCGGGTTGGCTAGCTGGTGATGAAGCATTTCTGGTGTACGATAGATTTGATATTTGGAAAATAGATCCTGAAAATCCTTCCTCTGCGATTAACTTGACTCAGGGAGAAGGAAGAAAGTCTTCCATAATTTTTAGAAGACAGGATCTTGATCGAGAAGAGCGGAGTATCGATCCTAAAGGACAATTACTACTAACTGCTTTCAATGAAAAGACAAAGGATGCTGGTTATTTCACCGGTTCTTTTGATGGAAAATCAGCTCCAAAAAAGTTGATAATGTCCGCTAACAGGTACTATGGACTGACAAAAGCGAAGGAAAGCTCAGAGGTAATTTTTAACAAATCTACCTACCAAGAGAACCCAGACCTTTATCTAAGTGACTTAAGTTTTAAGAATCTTAAAAAGGTATCTAACCTCAATCCTCAGCAGGCCAGTGTTAATTGGGGGTCAGTGGAGTTGGTGGATTATGTGAGCAATGAAGGTGATCCTTTGCAAGGGCTATTGTTCAAACCTGAGAATTTTGATGCATCAAAGAAATATCCAATGATGGTTTATTTCTATGAGAGAAATAGTGATGGATTGCATAATTACAGAGCTCCCGCACCTAGCGCTTCAACGATTAATATCCCATATTTTGTCAGTAACGACTACTTGGTTTTTGTACCGGATATCAAATATGAATTGGGACTCCCGGGGCCAAGTGCCTATAGCTGTATTATCCCAGGGGTTCAGTCAATTGTGGCCAAAGGCTTCGTAGATGCTGATAATATTGCGATTCAGGGACAGAGCTGGGGAGGTTATCAAGTAGCTTATCTAATCACTCAAACCGACATGTTTAAAGCTGCAGGAGCTGGTGCACCGGTAGTGAATATGACTTCAGCTTATGGCGGAATCAGATGGGGAACTGGCATGAGTCGCATGTTCCAATACGAGCAAACTCAATCTAGAATAGGAGGGACTCTTTGGGAAAAGCCAGTTTACTATATAGAGAATTCTCCTTTGTTCTTTATGGATAGGGTAAAAACGCCGGTTCTTATCATGCATAATGACGAAGATGGATCTGTGCCTTGGTATCAGGGAATCGAAATGTTTATGGCATTAAAGCGATTGCATCAACCAGCATGGCTTCTTCAGTACAATGGTGAGGACCATAATCTGGTTCAGCGGAAAAACAGAAAGGACCTTTCAATTCGATTAAGTCAGTTCTTTGATCATTACCTGAAGGGAGCTCCAGCACCACTTTGGATGACAGAAGGCTTGCCTGCTGTCCAGAAAGGAAAGACATTAAAATATGAGCTCAATCAATAATTGATTTTTACTAAAATGGCCTTCAATAAAAATGGAGGCCATTTTTTTAGGCTAAATTTTAACTAATTCACTGTTTTTATAACTTGTTTTATGTATTTGGTAGCACTATTTATGTAACTTCGCACATTCCTTTAAATCTTTTTAAATCCATTCAATGTTTAATAAAATTCTTCGAGCTTTCACAGGGTATAAAGTAAAAAATATATTTGTAGATGGTATCGATATTAGAATTACTTACGTAGGTAGATTCCCCACTACTAGTCCATTAGCTTTATTGAAAGAATTAAAGGAGAAAATCTCTAATACTACATGTGTAAATGTTGATGCTTTTGACTTTAATGCGTATTGGGAAACAAAATTGGAGAAGGTTGAACATGGATTGCCTTCTTGTTCCGCCAAATTTCAAATTGATGGTAGTACGTATAAAATATCTAGGTACGTTTCGAAGGAAGGCAAGACGCCTTTGAGTATTTATTCATATAGTGAAAATGATAAAACATTTGCCTTCTTTTCAAGACTATATGATCATGGTATTTATTTTAATGAAATTGAAACTAATTTAATTTCTAGTATGGGAATCAGAAAATCTAAAGAGGATAGTAATCGCTATTTTATTTCAAATAATCATAATTCCATGATTCTTGATGTTTTCGGACATTCACAAATATTTATTTGGAACGATCAAGAAGCAGTAAACAGGTGTTTAAACCGGATAGCACCCTAAACGCAAAAAAGCCCTGAATCTCACGGTTCAGGGCTTTTTTAGGTAAATACTAGAAACTTAATCTACATATTCATAGCTAAACTCTAATTCAAAATCATATTTAGCCACAGCTCTTAAATTAAGAAATATCTTTCCTGCAGTTCCCTCTTCATTCAACTCCATCTTTGCTGAACCACTTTGTAAATATGAGTTGGCAGGTTCTGTATTAGTAGTGATATCAACTAGGATGATAATGGGAAGTCCATAATCAAAGCTATTACCTCCAAATGCAATTTTTGGAGTGGAGATCTGAAATGGCTCTCCTGAGGAACTAAGCTCAAAAGGGATTTTATTCTGATCTACCGCAATCCAGCCGGATGGTTTATCTTGCTGGATTCCAAAATATAAATCCCCATTCGAATACCCATTTCTTGGGATTGCGGTTATTTTATTGATGAAATAGGCGCCGATTTTCACCTCTTTTCTAACCGTATTTTTCACTTTATTGAGTGAGGTGGTAGTTAAGCTTACTGTGTAGGTCCCAGGCTCTTCGTAAATAGGAGATACCGTTTTCTCATTTGAGGTGGTGCCATTACCGAAATCCCAGAAATAAGCATAAGCACCATCTACAACTGATTCAAATTGCACTGGGACAAAGGCTAAAGTTTTGTCGGATTTTACTTCAAAATTGGCCTCAATTACCGGGTACTCTTCTTCAGAAGAGCATCCACAACATGCTAATAGAATTAGCAAAACACTTAAGTGGTTTAGTTTCATATGATGTAAGCGTGACTGGTAAGAATAGTTAACCTAAATCTAACTATTTCTGGTAATTCTAACCATCAGTCCAACTATTTCTTCAAACTTAATTCGGAGCGATTATACCGCTACTGCAGCTTTAATATGTGGGTGTGGGTCGTAATTAATCAATTCAAAATCTTCGTATTTGAATTCAAAAATATCAGTGATTTCAGGATTGATTTTCATCGTAGGTAAATCCCGGACCTCCCGACTTAATTGTAATTCTGCCTGCTCCAGATGGTTGGAATACAAATGTGCATCTCCAAAGGTGTGAATGAAATCACCCGCTTCCAACCCGCAAACTTGCGCCACCATCATGGTAAATAAAGCATAGGATGCTATGTTAAAAGGTACTCCCAAAAAAACGTCTGCACTTCTCTGATACAGCTGGCAACTCAGTTTACCATCAGCTACATAGAACTGAAAAATAGTGTGACATGGAGGCAATGCCATATTATCTACATCAGCCACGTTCCAGGCACTTACGATGTGTCGACGGCTGTCAGGCTTGGTTTTGATTTGATTTATGAGATTTTTGATTTGATCGATTTCGCCACCTTTTCCATCAGGCCAGTGTCTCCATTGGTAGCCATAAACTGGGCCCAAATCACCATTCTCGTCAGCCCATTCGTTCCAAATGGAAACTTTGTTGTCGTTGAGGTATTTGATATTTGAGTCGCCTTTCAGAAACCAAAGCAACTCGATGATGATAGAGCGAAGGTGGAGCTTTTTGGTAGTGACAACTGGAAAACCTTTTGATAAATCAAAACGCATTTGATGACCGAAAATGCTCCGTGTTCCTGTTCCCGTTCTATCTCCCTTTACAGCTCCTTCATCAAGGATTTTGCGCATCAAATCGTGGTATTGCTTCATCTTTTATGTTTGATTTTCAAGTTTCGGCAAGTTAATCAGTTCAGAGAATAAATGGAATTGAATTAACACAAAGCAGCGTCAAACTTGTTATACTTGGACGATTTAAAGCAAATTTAGTATTCCTGATCTAGTAAATGTTTCGAAAATCTACAGCCTATTTATTCCTTTTCTTCGCAGCTTTTCTCTGTGTCTTACTTGTAATTTTCCGTCCGGTTCCACAATTTAATTATGATTTTGAGACATTTTTCCCGCAGAATGACGAGGATCTGGATTTTTACCAAAATTTCAAAAGTCAATTTGAAAATGATAACGACTACTTACTCGTTGCGCTAGAGAATCCTTATGGGGAATTATTGGATCCAGATTTTTTAGAGCAATCTTATGCCATACAGACCAAAATCCTTCAGTTGGATAAAGTTGATACGGTTGTTTCTTTTTTGAATTTGGAGCAGCCTATAATCGGGGTTTTTGGCTTGACTAGCACAAAGGTTCTAGACTGGTCTTCCGAGAAATCTCTTAAGAACGGAGCGGCCAATATTACACATTATCACTCTAGTTTGATCTCAAAAGATGAAAATGCATTACTGCTTTTGATAAAAAACGAGCAAAATATTTCCAAGTCCGATGGTGATATTTTGTATACCTCGATCAAGGAAATATTTAGCCATTTTGAAATCAAACCGCGTGCGGTAGCCGGAAAAATACAGACTCAAGGTGATTTTGTGAAATTGATGCAAAATGAATTCGGGCTATTCTTCGGATGCTCCATCTTGCTGATGATGTTGTTGTTAGTGCTTATTTTCCGTTCCTGGTGGGGAGTGCTTATACCACTTCTAGTTTTGCTCAGTGGGGTGCTTTGGTCTTTTGGACTCTTGATTTACTTGGGAAAACCTCTTGATGTAATGTCTGTAATGCAACCCACTATTTTTATGATTGTTGGGCTAAGTGCATTGATTCATTTTTTCACGCAATTAATTAAGAAAATGCAAGCGGGATATCAAAAGTCTGATGCTATTCATCGTGTGTTCAAGGAATTGGTAGTGCCCGTTTGGCTTACCATTTTGACTACTGCTTTGGGGTTTATATCCCTCTACTTTACTAGTATTCCGGCATTGCAAGCTTTTGGTTGGACGACAGGGCTTGGTGTTTTAGTGATGTTTTGCGCGGTGGTTTTTATAGCCCCAGGCTTACTCCATCTTTTACCTATAGCAATACCCGCTTCCCTTCAAAAGTCTCCAAGACCGAATGTTTTACTCAAGATTTTTTCATGGCAATTGAAACATAGAAAGGCAGTTAGAATTTCGTTTCTAGGTATTACGCTGCTGTGTATTCTCTTGGGAGCAAATTTGAAGATAAACGGATACCTGCTGGATAATCTGCCAATTGATCATCCTATTCAGCAGGATTTTGAGTACTTCAATGAGCAATTTGGTGGATCAAATCCAATGGAGATTTATCTATCAACAGGGGAAAAAGCTAACTCCTTGCTGGATTTTGATGTATTGGTCGAGATCAATAAAGTAGAAACCAAGCTCCATGAACTCTTTGGGCAAGGACAATCCGTTTCTCCATTGACTTTAGTGAAATCATTAAATCAAGCTCAGAATCAAGGAAATTCAAAGGCTTTTGTACTTCCTTCACGAGGGCAACGTCAGCGCATGAACCGTTGGCTGGATAAAGCAGTAGATGTCAATGGTGATAAGTTTTTGAGTTCTGATAGGAAATCAGGCCGATTGAGCGCTAGAGCTCCTGACTTAGGTTCTTTAAAGATGACCGAGCTAAGGCAGGTATTAGATCAGTTTGTCAAGGAGCAAATAAATCCGGAATTGCTTCAGGTGCGATGGACTGGCACCGCTTTTTTGATAGACAAAGGACATAAATCAGTGACTCTCCAAATGGCAAAAGGCTTAGGAGTTGCGTTTCTTTTGGTTGGAGTTATCGTTGGTTTCCTGTTCAGATCTTGGAGGATTTCCTTCTTACTTTTAATTCCAAATTTCATCCCACTTGTTTGGATGCTTGGGTTGATGTACGTTTTGGGAATCGAATTCAAGCTCACTACCGCAATACTTTTCACGGTCGCTTTCGGGATTGCTGTTGACGATAGTATTCATTTTATGAGTAGACTCAAACAAGAACTATTACTTGGTAAAAATCTTATTTATGCCTTGAAGCGTACCTTTTTGGAGACCGGAAAAGCAATTGTACTCACGACAATTGTCCTGACAGCAGGGTTTGCCTTATTGATTTTTAGCCAGTTTGGGGTTACTCATTTCACAGGTCTATTAATTTCTGCATCCATGATTTTTGCTTTGCTAGCAGATCTGATGTTGCTTCCGCTGCTACTTTTACCCTTGAAAAAGATGTGGGAGAAAAAATTCAGGAGCTAACTATCAAATTCCTATTTTCCGAAACTATCCCATGAGAAGGTCGATGAAACAGGATAATGGTCGGAATAATCTACTTCTCTATGCGTTTTGTATTGCACAGCTTTTAGCTTTTCACTGGAAAAGATATGATCGATTCTCAAAAAGAAAAGAATACGATTATAGGTAAAACCAAACCCTCTGCCGGCACTTTCAAAAGCACTAGTATAATTTTCGCTCAGTTTGAAATAGACGTATGAATAAGGTATTTCATTCAAATCACCCATTAAAATCAATGGATGGGGGCTATTATTCATGTGGTCCAGCAATACTTTGAGTTGCTTGCTTCGAGCCAGACTTCCACGTTGAAGTTTTCCTAAGGTTTGTCTGTAATTCTCCTTTACTCCTTCTAAATCTTCCAGTCCGTCAGAGTCAATTCTCATGGATTCCAAATGCGCATTATATATTCGGATAGTATCATTTTTGACGAGAATATCAGCGAAAATAGCTCCGTTAGTACCCTGAGCATCAAATACTTTTCCGTCATTGATTATTGGATATTTGGAGAAGATAGCCAGCCCATTTGACCTCTTTTTGGTTGTGCCATCAATGATGTGATACGAAACTTTATAATTAGCATCCTTTCCGAGAATCTTTATAGCATCCCGAGAGGGGGTCGTATTATCTTGATAAAACTCTTGAAATACCTTCACATCAGCCGGTTGTTCTTGTAACCAGGAGAGTACATTTGAGCCCGGCTTTGTTTCACTCTTAGGCTTGTAGTAGAACATGTGGGCATTATAAGTGAGCACTTTTAATCCCTCAGCTTCTTCGTTTTTTGGGTGAACTTGGAATGTGACCAGAAAAAATCTGTAACCTATAAGTAGTGCTATCAACGGTAGAAAGAAAAGTCTTCTCCACGATAGTAATAATATCAGCAAGAGTAGGAGATTCAATAATAAAATTACAGGAATGAAAAAGGGTAATAACCCCACATATTCAAAATATTCCGGTGAGACGTAAACGCTCGCAAACAATAATAGCGTAATGGCAAAAATAAGCCAGGTAATAATTTTCATGAATTAAGATTAATCCGGAAATATATCATTCAATAACTATAAATTCTGACCCTAAAAAGGGAATTGAGCGTATAATCTTCAAAGCAATCTTCGATCCAACTGATCCACGAAGCCAATAATTCAATTATCTAATTTAATTAAAGGTAAAATTTTTGGCAGCGAAGCAAATGAATCCTGTACAAATGGTGAAAGAGAGGCTTGAATTTTGCTCATTTACGAATTATTAGTTATTTCGATAGAAAATTACCCGATATGAAATCGAGCATTACTTCAAAGTCAAACATTGGGATGATTATAAGTCACGCGAGATTCCATGTGACCATAAAAATTCAATTATAAACACATGAAAACGTACCAAACTATTTTATCCGCAACAATGATTGCCCTGGTTTTTGCCTCGTGCAGCGAGTCAAAGACTTCTGAAAACACGGAGTCTGAAGTGGCTGCTGAGACCAAAGAGGCTGCTGAGACAACCGAAGCCAGACCTAGTCCCTTGATGGTAAAGGAAGGCCAAGTAGCTGGAAAAGCAATTAAAGTACAGTATGGCTCGCCTGCTGTGAAAGATCGCGAATTATGGGGTGATTTAGTTCCATACAATGTAGTTTGGAGAACAGGAGCCAATGAAGCATCTTATGTGGATTTGGCTGAAGCTATGACCGTAGAAGGCAAAACACTAGCCGCAGGTAAATATTCCTTGTTTACAATCCCCAAAGAAACAGGTCCTTGGACTGTGATTTTCAATTCAGAATGGGATTTGGAACATGGCCATTTTCAATACGACGAAAAAAATGACGTACTGAGAGTGGAGGTTAATCCAATATGGGAAGAGCGTACTACTGAGTCACTATCTATGGAAATTGAAAACCCTGGTCTGGTGATACGCTGGGAAAAACTTAAACTTCCTATTACTATAAATTAATAAGATCAAGAGTCGAAAATGCCCTCAGAATTATATTTTGAGGGCATTTTTTTTTGAGTGCTATCAAAAGGATTGCTCGAGTTGCCTAATAATAATCAGATTAAGTTAAATTCGTCACCTCACCTAAAATCCTTTCAAATGAAGTACATAGGTTTTCTAGTTGTTCTAGCTTTGACTGTTGCACTGGCAGTTGCGGTTTCCAAACCTTTTGGTGCAATCCCGCCCATGGCTCCATTGCTTGATCCCTATCATGGATTTTGGCAGAACTCTTTTTCGGAAGATAGACTGGCTGATGAGACGCTTGAATTAACAGGTTTGAGTGCGGAGGTAAAGGTTGTTTATGATGAAAACCTGATCCCGCATATTTTCGCCGATAATCAGGCAGACCTATACCGAGCGCAAGGGTATATCACTGCGAAGCATCGGCTTTGGCAAATGGAATTTCAGACAATGGCCGCAGCAGGTAGGATTTCCGAAATAGTTGGTCCTTTGGCTATTGATTTGGATAGAATGACTAGAAGAAAAGGTTTGTCCTTCGGCGCTGAAGAAGGGATGAAATTCATCCAAGAAAATGATCCTGATTCCTATCTTCTTTTACAAGCTTACGCTGATGGAGTAAATCAATACATTGATCAACTTTCAGGTGCACGGTTGCCGGTAGAATATAAGATACTGAATTATAGACCCGAACACTGGTCAGCTTTTAAGTCAATTCTACTGTTGAAGTACATGACAGACATGCTGGTAGGTGATCGGGATTTAGAGTATTCAAATTTGCGAAAGATTCTAGGCGAGGTAATGTTGGATAAACTATATCCAGAATATCCAGTCGGAGTTGATCCTATTATTGAGAAGGGGCATAAGTGGAGTTTTAATCCATTGCCAGTGACCCGACCAGATAGTGTTGCCTATCCAGATGACCAATTAGTGATTAATCCTCTTCCTCAGCCTGAGGATGGCACAGGTTCAAATAACTGGGCTGTATCCGGCTCGAAGACTAAAAGCGGTAAACCAATATTGGCTAATGACCCCCATTTGAGTCTTAATCTTCCTTCGCTTTGGTATTCCATGCAATTAACCACACCAGATCACTCAGCAAAAGGCGCTACACTTCCTGGAGCATTGGGGGTGATTTCTGGATTTAATCACAACATTGCTTGGGGTGTGACCAATGCGACAAGGGATACACGGGATTGGTATAAAATCACATTTCAAGACCAAACAAGAAAAGCATTTCGCTATGGAGAAAAGTGGGAGCAGACCACCTTTCGGATCGAAGAAATTAAAGTAAAAGGGGAGCCGGATTTTCTGGACACAGTGGTTTATACACACTATGGACCTGTGGTATATGATAGAACATTCAACTTCAATAGACAGGATGTCAATTTTGCATTGAAATGGAATGTGCACGAAGGATCAAACGAGCAGAAAACTTTCCTAATGCTGAATACAGCTAAAAATCACGATGACTACAATGCTGCCTTGGACAACTACACCGCTCCTGCGCAAAACTTTGTCTTTGCTTCCAAAGAGGGAGATATAGCGATGAGAATTCAGGGGAAATTCCCCTTGAAATGGAAAGGGCAAGGTAAGTTTTTTATGGACGGGGCGGATCCTAGAATGGAGTGGCAAGGATATATTCCGAATGAGCATAATGCTAGTACCCTAAATCCTGCTCGAGGTTTTGTGAGCTCTGCCAACCAACACCCTACTGACTCCACTTATCCTTATTATGTTTTTGATAATAGCTTTGAGTTTTATAGAAATCGTCGCCTGAATGCTAAGCTGAGTGAAATGAGTAACATTACTATCGAAGATATGCAGGCTTTGCAGATTGATGATTACTATCTGCACGCTGCCGAAGCATTGCCGACGATGATTGGATTTCTGGGAAGCGCTTTTGAAAATGACCAAGAAGCCAAGAAGTATATTGCTCTTCTGAAGGAATGGGATTTCTATGCAGATCCTAATCAAAAAGCACCTACCATTTTTTATCTCTGGTGGAAGAAAACCTACAGCCAGATCTGGAAAGAATTGTCTGAGAATAAAGCTCCAATTGTGCTGCCTAGCTACTATCAAACGGTGCTTTTCATGAAAAATGAATCTGAAGGCGAACTATTTGATATGAAAAGTACAGCTGAAGTGGAAACTGCTGACTCGCATGTAAAGCAAGGGTTTAAAGATATGCTACTTGACATGAAAAAGTGGGAAGCAGAAGAAGGAGATTTTTCTTGGGCCAATTACAAAAAGACTTCTATCCAGCACCTAGTTCCCCAGTTTAAATCTTTTTCTGTGGAGAATGTGTACACAGGTGGAGGTTCTGGAATGCTGAATGCTACCAGTTCAAGAGCAGGAGCAAGCTGGAGAATGGTAGTAGAGTTAGGGGATGAAGTGAAAGCTTTTGGGATTTATCCAGGTGGGCAATCAGGAAATCCAGGCAGTAAGTTTTATAGCAATTTCATCCAAAAATGGGCAGTTGGGGAATACCTCAAATATGACTTGAGAACGCTGGATCAATCAGAAGGTGTATTATTCCAAACTATTTTATACTAAAACTATGAAGTTTATATTATTCACTTTTCTCACTGCATTACTTGTTATCGTTTTCAACCCATTTCTTCCTTATTGGGCAGTCATGATCATAATCGCTTTGATGGCAGCAATTATTGGCAACAAAGGAGCAGGAGCATTTTTTGCCGGCGGACTAGGGATGGGACTGGCCTGGCTCGGGCAGAGCATTTATATCAGCGCCATTTCGGGAAGCCCTTTACCTGAAAAAATGGCCGGATTAATGGGACTTGGCTCCGATTTGGCTCTTTTTGTTATAACTGCTGTATTAGGGTTTTTGCTTGGGGCGTTTAGTGCACTTTCAGGAAGTTTATTTAGGAGATTCTTTAAAAGGAAGCCCGATAATATCTACGGGAGATAAAGGTGTAAAAAGAAAGTAGTTTATATCCGTGAAACTTAATCAAAAACAGCAGTATTGTTTTTCCTATTCATCACAATGAGTACCTTTGTTACTCACTATGGGGGTGAATTTTTATGCTTGAATCTTTAATTACCTCAAAGACACGATTGAGGTTACTTGTTAAGTTTTTCGTTAACTCTAAAACGCAGAGCCATTTGCGAGGATTGGCTGATGAATTTGGTGAATCTACCAATGCAATTCGCAAAGAGTTAAACAACCTTACTAAGGCAGGTTTTTTGCTGAAAGAGACGGATAAAAATAAAATTGCCTACAAAGCAAATGTTAAGCACCCATTTTTTTCAAACATCCAGGACATCATTCGGAAATATTTAGGACTAGATAAGCTGTTGGAGCAGATCCTTGAGCGAATGGGAGAGGTGAGTCAAGTAATTCTGATTGGTGACCTCTCTAAGGGTATCGATTCCGGGAAAATTGACGTATTGGTGACCGGGGATAATTTGAATGAAGACTACATATTGAATCTTTCCAATAGGATAGAGGAGATGATTGATAAAAAAGTGGTATTGACCTTGCAAGCGGAGAGAATGTTTTCTACTGGTTTGGTACTATTCGATAGAGAAGAGGAGGTTTAAAAAGTTTACTTCTTCTCTGTTATATGGTAAGCGCTTTTGTGACTGAAAGGGCGAAGCTGTGCGAAATTGCTTGTTAATTGATTAAAAATCAGAAATTAGGGTTTGGATTACTTGGTTTAAATTGAATTTGGACGCGAAAATTATACAATTGAAAAAATACACTACGTTGAAAAATTGTAAGAATTGCCTACTGATGTTGGCCTTTTTGATGATGGCTTTTGTAGCACAAAGTCAAAGTCTCTCTGATATTCAAAATCTAAAAGTGGATGACTTGTCTGATGCTCAGATCGAGCAAATCATTAAAAGATCTGAAGCAAATGGGCTTACCACAAATCAGTTAACAGCCTTAGCTCGAGAAAGAGGTATGCCTGCTTTGGAGGCTGCGAAACTAAGTAAGCGTATCTCTGAACTTCAAATGTCAGTTATGTCTGATGGAGTAGGGCAGGATGCTACTTCCGGTAGAATTGTCAATGGATATTCGGAACTTGATATGTTTGATTCTATTCGTAGATCCGATCCCTACTATGATCTGACTGTGAAGCAAAAGAAGATTTTCGGCTACAAATTGTTTCACAACCGAGATTTGAATTTCAACCCAAGTTTAAATATTCCTACCCCACAATCTTATGTGATAGGCTCAGGGGATCAGTTGTTACTTGATGTATATGGTGCCTCCCAACAGTCTTATGATTTGAACGTCAATCCAGAAGGAAGGGTATTTGTGCCAAATGTGGGACCAATTCAGGTGGGTGGATCAACTATCGAAGCAGCAATAGGAAGAATCAAAACTGCACTGGGTCGAATATACTCGGGTCTGAATGGTACTAACCCCAATACATTCATTCAATTGAGGTTAGGAAATATCAGATCCATTAAGGTTTCAATGGTAGGAGAGTTGACCAAGCCAGGTACTTATACCCTTCCTTCATTTGCTACAGTTTTTAATGGCTTGTATGCAGCTGGTGGACCTAATGAAAATGGGGCTTTTCGAAATGTGCAGGTGTACAGGGATAGCAGACTTGTCGCCACAGTAGATATTTATGAATTCCTTTCGAAAGGCGTCCAAAGTTCAAATATTACACTTCAGGATAATGACGTCGTGATCGTTCCACCTGTAGGAACAAGGATAGAAATCGTTGGTCCAGTTCGTAGAGAAGGTCTTTTTGAAGTGAAACCAAGTGAATCTCTGGAAGATCTGTATATCTATACAGGTGGTTTTACCAGTTTGGCTTATCAGGATAGAGTAACTGTTAGACGTATTGAAAATAATCAACGTAAGGTAGTTGATGTGCCCTCCAGCGAATTTGGATCATTTTCCTTGAAGGATGGCGATGAAATTTTAATCGGAGAAGCATTAGAAAGATTCTCAAATCGGGTTCAAGTGACGGGTTCGGTGACTCGCCCAGGAGAGTATTCACTTGAGGAAAATGGCTTAACAGTCAAACAACTTGTAGAAAAAGCCCAAGGGTTAAAACCAGAGGCTTTCGCTACAAGAGCTACCCTATACCGTACAAGTGCAGATTTGACACTCGCTGCTGAGCCACTTGACCTGAAAGGCATATTAAACGGAACGGCTGAGGATATCGCTTTGAAAAATGAAGATCTTTTATTCGTGCCGAGCAGATACGATGTGCAGGAGGAATATTATGTGAAAATATCCGGGGAAATTAACTATCCAGGTACTTATCCCTATGCCACAGATATGACAGTCGGAGATCTTATCATTAGATCAGGAGGCTTGTTGGAGTCAGCTACAAACTCGTCCATTGAGATTGCTAGAAGAGTAAGAGATGCAGCATCTGGCAAATTAGCTGAGATTGAGACTATGTCGATAGACCCAAATTTGGAGTTGACAGAAGAAGAGCGAAACCAGCCACTTCAACCCTTTGATCATGTCTTTATTAGAAGAAGTCCGGGGTTTGAAAGAGAGCAATTGATCACAATTCAAGGAGAAGTTATATATCCTGGAGATTTCGCGATATCAGCTGCGAATGAGAGAATCTCGGACGTAATCAAACGTGCCGGTGGAGTAACCCAATATGCCTATCCTAAAGGAGCTAGTCTAATCCGCCGTACAGTATATTTCAAAGGTCCTACAGAGGAAGAGTTAAGAAATAAGGCGCTGAAGGAAATACGATCGAATTTAGATCCTGAAACAAATAGAAATACAAATGAAGCCGAAGAACTTTTGTTTGAGAGGATAGATACAAAACTCGCTCAGAATGAATTGGAGAAGTTTGAAAGGGAGCAAGCTGAGCAGAAAAGAAGGCTTTTTGAAATTACTCCCGCTTTTGATACCCTAAGACAAGACTCCACTATCACTTCTATGAGATTGAAGGAGCAGGACTTTGTGGGAATTGATCTGGAGTTTATTTTGAATAACCCTGGGTCAGAAGAGGATTTGATCCTGCTCGAAGGTGATATAATTCAAATTCCAAAGGAATTGCAAACCGTCCGTATGGTAGGGGAAGTTTTATTGCCTACTACTACCAGGTTTATGAAGAATAGTAAGTTGAAAAAATACATTTCTAAAGCGGGCGGTTTTACTGAAGATGCTAGACGTGGTAAGACTTATGTAGTCTATGCAAATGGCGACGCCAAAAAAACCAACAACTTTTTAGGTCTTAAATTTTATCCTGAACTAGAGCCTGGAGCAGAAATAGTAGTGCCCAAAAAACCAATCCGAACCAGGATGGGGCCGGCAACATGGATTGGCTTAGCATCAAGTCTAGCTACAGTGGCAATTTTAGTTCAAACAATAGTCAATAACAACAAATAGTAGTTAGTTAAAACTCATTTACATATATGAAAATTGCAGTAGTAGGAACCGGGTATGTAGGCTTGGTTTCAGGAGCATGTTTTGCTGATGTAGGGATTGAAGTCACTTGTGTCGATATCGATCAGAAGAAAATAGACAACCTCAAAAACGGCATTATGCCGATTTATGAGCCCGGTCTCGAGGAGGTAGTAGTCCGTAATTATAAGAGTGGCAGGCTTAAATTTAGCACAGATTTGGGTGAGGCAATCCAAGGTGCATCAGTAGCTTTCATTGCTGTTGGGACACCTCCTGGCGAGGATGGATCTGCGGATTTGAAATACGTACTGGCTGTGGCTGATGAGATTGGTACTAAAATGAGTGATTACATTGTAGTGGCTACCAAAAGCACTGTTCCGGTAACTACCGGTGAGAAAGTTCGTGCAGCGATTAAAGCAGCGCTAGATAAGAGATCTTCTGATCTTCCCTTTGCAGTAGCTTCCAATCCTGAATTCCTGAAAGAAGGAGCTGCAGTGGAAGACTTTCTTAAGCCGGATAGAATTGTAATTGGAGTGGATGACGAAAGAGCAGAAGAGATTATGAAGCGTCTATACAAGCCATTCCAACTCAGTGGAGAGCGAATTATCTACATGGATATTCCTTCTGCTGAAATGACCAAGTATGCCGCCAACGCTATGCTGGCTACCAAAATTTCCTTTATGAATGATGTAGCCAACCTATGTGAATTGGTTGGAGCGGATGCCAACATGGTAAGAAAGGGAATTGGATCTGACCCTAGAATCGGGAATAAGTTCATCTACCCAGGCGTGGGATACGGTGGGTCTTGCTTTCCGAAAGATGTGAAAGCTATCATCAAAACTGCCAAACAATATGGCTATGACCTGAGAGTTCTCCAGGCTGTGGAGGATGTAAACGACGATCAGAAATATGTGCTTTCCAAGAAAGTAAAAGCTCACTTCGGAGAAGATCTGACAGGAATGACCTTTGCGATGTGGGGACTAAGCTTCAAGCCAAATACAGACGATATGCGTGAAGCACCTGCTGGAGTGATCATCGATGAGTTGAGAGCTGCTGGAGCTACAGTAAAAGCTTACGATCCTATCGCGATGGAGGAAGCTAGGGAACATTACATCTTCGATAAGGTGACCTATTGTAAAGACGCTTATGAAGCCTTGGTAGATGCAGACGCCTTGCTTTTAGTTACAGAATGGTCGGAATTCCGTATTCCTAGTTGGGATGTAGTCGGCAGACTATTGAAGAACAAGGTGATCTTCGACGGCAGAAATATTTACGATAAGAAATACTTGGGAACCCTTGGTTTTGATACTTACGGGATTGGTTCTAAGTAGTACTGTTTGCCCTTGGGTTTATACTCAAGGGCATTGCTATGTTTTAAGGAATAGTAGAAAATGATAATTGCTGGAGCAGGTGGACATGGTTTGGAAATACATCATGTGCTGATTAATAGTGGCATGTCTGCTGCTGAGATCATGTTTTTTGATCAAGACGCCAGCAAGTTTGAAAATAGCGAACTACCAAGTCAGGGGATTTTTAATCTGGTTGAATTAGAACAAAGCTTAAGTGAAGATCCTAGATTTGTGCTGGGAGTCGGAAATCCAGTTCATAGAGAAAAATTATTTCTACTATTAACTTCACTAGGTGGTAGCGCTTTGGGAATCCAAAACGTAGTTACTAATGAATCTGGAGATTCCACAAGTTTTGATGCTATGCCATTTAGTTTTATCGGTCCTGAGACTACCATTGGAAAGGGCGTTTTGATTAATACCCGAGCGAATGTACATCATCAATGTTCTGTGGGGGATTTTAGCGAAATAGGACCGGCTGCTATGCTTTTGGGTGCATCCAAAATTGGCAAAAGGTGTAGAATAGGTGCCGGAGCCGTAATACTTCCAGGAGTTGAGCTAGGTGATGAAATGATAGTAGGGGCTGGAGCTGTTGTCACCAAAACACTTTTGAAGTCCTCTGTGCTTGTTGGGATTCCTGCACAACCATTATCATCATGATTTTAGTAAATTTAAATTTAATTTTTACCAATAGAAGTTTCTAATGCCTACAAATGAGCAGTCAAAAGTGGAACTGAATTATATAGAGTTAATCCAAAAAATACTCTCTTTCAAAAAGAGATTACTGGTATTCACCTTGGCAGGACTAATCTTAGGTTTGCTCATAGCTACGACTAGTCCAAAAGAATTCACCTCCTCATCCCTCGTGATTCTTGAGGAAAATGAAAATTCGGGACAATTTGGGCAAATGGGAGCTCTGGCAGGTCTTGCAGGAATTTCACTTCCTCAAATGCAAGGAGACCAAACCATGTTGAGTTCCGAATTATTCCCTGATGTAATCCATAGTAGGGATTTTCTGCTGAGTATCATGAAGGAGAAATTTTTCTTTCAAACTAAAGGCAAGGAAATGACATTGGAGGAATATTATGCTGAAGAAAGGCCAGGAAATATTGTTAAAAAAACTATTGATTTTGTATTCAGCATTCCAGCAAGAATAATTGGTCTTTTTTCATCTAATGAAATCAGCCGAACTAACCCAATTTCTACTGATTCTGAAGCTGTGGAACTAGGCTATGTTTCTGTGACATCACAGGAAAATTATGTTTTGAAGCAGTTGAAAGAAAGAATTACTATAGAAAATGAGATTAAACTGATCCAGTTAGATGTATCAATGCCTGAGCCTCTAATTTCAGCAGAGGTAAACGCACTGGTGCTGGAGCGGCTTATTGAGTATGTGACCAATTATAAAACGGTAAAGCAAAAAATAAACTTAGAATTCGTTGAGGATAGAGTAGATGAAGCACAGGTTAAATTCCAAGAGGCACAATTAAAACTAGCATCCTATAGAGACTCAAATCAAGGAATGATTTCTAGGCGAGCAATGACAAAAGAAGAGCAATTGCAGCTGGAGTTCAACCTTACTTTTAATATTTACAACACGCTGAAGCAAGAGCTTGAGCAATCGACCATACAACTCAAAAGAGAAACTCCAGTCTTTACAATAATGGAAAAGGCAAGCGTCCCTTTAGGACCTAGTAAACCAAATAAGCCCTTGATAATTGTATTTAGTATGTTCCTTGGGTTTTTGGTGGGTGTTTTATATGCCATATATCGAGTCCTTCTTCCCCAAATTAGTCAGTAAATAAGTATGCGTTCTATTCAAATGGTAGACTTGAAGTCTCAATACGAGGCAATCAAGATTGAAGTGGATCAGGCTATTCAAGGTGTAATTGATACTACCTCCTTTATAAATGGCCCAAAGGTAAAAGAGTTTTCAGATGCCTTAGCCAGTTATACCGGTGCTAAGTATGTAGTCACTTGTGGCAATGGTACAGATGCCTTGCAAATAGCAATGATGGGTCTTGATTTCCAGCCTGGGCAGGAGGTAATAGTTCCGGCGTTTACTTACGTAGCAACGGCGGAAGTGATTGCTTTACTAGGTTTAGTACCTGTATTCATTGATGTGATTGGTTCCACTTTTGAACTTGATATTACTCAGCTGGAATCAAAAATAACTTCGAAAACTGCCGGGATAGTCCCAGTTCACTTATATGGTCAATGCTCCAACATGGAAGCTATTTTGTCTGTAGCCAAAAAGCATAATATCAAAGTCATTGAAGATACTGCTCAGGCCATCGGAGCCAACTACAGCTTCTCAGATGGAACAGTAAAACAGGCTGGTACGATGGGAGATGTAGGCACGACTTCATTTTTTCCATCTAAAAACTTGGGATGCTATGGAGACGGCGGAGCAATGTTTACCAATGACGGGAAATTGGCTGAGAAGCTGAGAATGATCGCTAATCATGGGCAGCAGAAAAAGTACCACCATCACATAGTAGGCGTAAATTCTAGATTGGATACCCTGCAGGCGGCTATTTTAAATGTAAAACTGCAACACTTGGATCGATATTCTGCCTCCAGAAATGAAGTTGCAGCTCGATATGACAGTGCATTTACAGACCATCCTCATATAAGGATTCCTAAAAGAGTAGTGAATTCCACGCATGCTTTCCATCAGTATACCATACAAGTAGAAGGAGTGAGCAGAGATGAATTGAAAAGCTATTTAGCCGAAAAGGGAGTCCCTTCCATGGTTTATTATCCGCTGCCCTTGCACCAGCAGGAAGCCTACTTGAATTTGGGATATGAAAAAGGAGATTTTCCCGTAGCAGAAGCGCTATGCGAAAAGGTACTTTCCCTGCCCATCCATACAGAGATGAAGGTTGAAGATCAGGAGTATATTATAGAATCCATAAATTCCTTTTTTAAATAGCAATGAAGACGCCTTTAATCGAATCAGTAGATATTCCTTGATCGATTTCTCTGATAGTTCTCTTACCCATAAAATAAGTATTAAATGAAAGATTACTTCGCACATGAAAGTGCCTACATAGATGAAGGATGCGAAATCGGAGCTGGTACGAAAATTTGGCATTTTTCTCATGTGATGCCAAATTGTAAAATAGGCGAACGATGCAACATTGGTCAGAATGTAGTGGTATCGCCAGGGGTAGTTTTGGGAAATAACGTGAAGATCCAAAACAATGTGTCTGTTTATACAGGTGTCACCTGTGACGACGATGTATTTCTAGGTCCTTCAATGGTTTTTACCAATGTGATCAATCCGAGAAGTGCAGTGAATAGAAAGTCTGAATACGCAAAAACCCATGTGGGGAAAGGCGCAAGTATAGGAGCGAATGCTACTATCGTCTGCGGACATAATATTGGGTCTTTTGCCTTTATAGGAGCAGGTTCAGTGATCACCAAGAATGTGCCTGATTTTGCTTTAGTGGTAGGTAATCCAGCAAAACAAATAGGTTGGATGAGTGAATTTGGGTCCAAATTACTATTTAATGCACAAGGTGAAGCTGTATGTAAAGAGACAGGAGATCGCTATTTGCTTCAAAATAACAAAGTAACAAAACAGTAACTATGAATAATTTTGCATTGATAGGAGCAGCAGGATACATAGCTCCACGGCATATGAAAGCCATAAAAGATACAGGAAACGTACTTTTGGCTGCGTATGACAAGTTTGACAGCGTAGGAGTAATGGACAGCCATTTTCCAGACGCAGATTTTTTCACAGAATTTGAGAGGTTTGACCGTCATGTTGAAAAATTAAAGCGAACAGAAAAGAATATAGATTTTGTGAGTATTTGCTCGCCAAATTACCTTCACGATTCTCATATTCGTTTTGGATTGCGAGTGGGAGCAAATGTTATTTGCGAAAAGCCATTAGTTCTTAACCCTTGGAATATAGAAGCACTGTCCAGGGTAGAAGAGGAGCATGGTACTAAAGTCTACAATATCCTTCAACTAAGATTACACCCTTCGATAATCGCGTTAAAGAAAAAAGTAGAAGAGGGGCCAAAGGATAAGATTTATGATATTGATCTTGCGTACATTACTTCCAGAGGACATTGGTATTATACTTCTTGGAAGGGTGACATAAGTAAATCCGGAGGCATAGCTACTAATATTGGCGTTCATTTTTACGATATGCTCACCTGGGTTTTTGGGAAAGTGAAAAAAAATGTAGTACATATCCATACCCATGATCGTGCCTCAGGGTATTTTGAGCTGGAAAAAGCTCGCGTGCGTTGGTTCCTAAGTATTAATGCAGACACTTTACCAGAAGCTGTGAAGGCAAGAGGTGGTAGAACTTATCGCTCCTTGACTATGGAAGGTAATGAAATTGAATTTTCAGATGGATTTACAGAACTGCATACCCATAGCTACCAGCATATTTTAGATGGAAATGGATTTGGTTTGGAAGAAGCAAGACCAAGTATTGAAATCGTTCATGACATTAGACACATGGATCCAATAGGGCTGAAAGGAGATTATCATCCTTTGGCAGCGAGTGAATTGACCAAGCATCCTTTTTCGTCAAAATGAATCAGAGCGTAAGCATAAAGTCAAACCTGGGATTAACTACAGTCTCTGACTCTAATGGTATAATTAGTGGAGCAAGTGGTTCGGCCAATCTGGCAAACCAAAACTTCACTAGATATTCCAAACTGGGAATTACTTTTATGAAATTATTACTTCCTGAGAAGGCTAAATTCACTCCGAATTGAATATGATTCCTTTCAACAAACCGTATATAACAGGGCAAGAACTGGCCTATATTGAAGATGCGGTAGCGTCAGGCAAACTTTCTGGCAATGGGAAATACACTCGTTTAGCCCAAAGTTTTTTTGAAGAAAAATACCAAATTAAGAAAACACTGCTGACGACCTCCTGTACAGATGCTTTGGAGATGGCTGCTATTCTAATTGGAATTGAGCCTGGAGATGAAGTGATTATTCCGAGTTATACGTTTGTCTCTACAGCAAACGCCTTTGTGCTCAGAGGAGCTAAAATTGTATTTGCTGACAGTAGAACTGACCATCCAGGAATGGATGAATGTACGTTGAAAGCACTAATCACAGACAAAACTAAAGCTATTGTTCCTGTTCATTATGCCGGAGTGGCCTGTGATATGGATATGATCATGGAGCTAGCTGAGGCACATAATCTCTTTGTGATCGAGGATGCAGCTCAAGCCATAGATTCATATTACACTTCCAAAAGTGGGAAAAGATATCCCTTAGGTTCTATAGGCCATTTAGCTACGTTTTCCTTTCATGAAACAAAAAACATCTCATCAGGGGAAGGTGGACTGCTTGCTATAAATGACGAGCAATTTGTTAGCCGTGCAGAAATTATCTGGGAAAAGGGGACAAATAGAGCTTCTTTTTTCCGAGGAGAAATCAATAAATATGGATGGGTGGATATTGGTTCTTCCTTTTTGCCTTCTGAGATTACAGCTGCTTTCCTTTGGGCACAACTAGAGCATGTGGCTGAAATTCAGCATAGACGAGTTCAAATTTGGAATCAATACGATTCAAATTTTAAAGGTAAACTAGATTCTTATGGAATTAAAACCCCAACTATTCCTAGCTATGCTGAGAATAATGGGCATATGTATTATCTCGTTGCTAGAGATGAAGTTCAGCGTGATTACATATTAAAGAGGATTAAAGAGTCAGAGATTTTGGCTGTATTTCATTACTTAAGTTTGCATAAAAGCGAATTTTTCCATGAATGCCATGATGGTAGAGAACTGCCTTTTGCTGATTTATTTTCTCAAAGACTCATTCGTCTACCTTTTTATATGGAATTGACCTTAGCGCAGGTAGACCATATTTCCCAAACTTTATTGGATATAGTATCAGAATATGAGCATTGAAAACCTCGTCTTTCTACCAGATTCTCCATATACTGAATGGATTATTAAGCGATCGGAAAATCTGTTTCCAGGCCTTAATAAATATTTGGTAATTGTAGATGATATCACCAAACCAACAAGATTTACAAATTCTGATATAGCAATAATAGAAAGCAAAAATCTAATAAAAGCTCCGGTATTATTGGATTTATCTTCTTTCAAGCGCGTCATTGTAAATTACCATACCCCATTTATCGGTCATTTTTTAATGGGTCGAAAGCAAGATTTGAGTCAGGCTAAATTGATTTGGATTATTTGGAGTGGAGATTTGTATAAGCATCCCAGCTTTCTCACTAAAGCTTATACCAGCACTACGCTGGCTGCTTTGCCCCCAGAGAAAACCGTCCAAGCGTGGAAGCAATCATTTCACCATAGAGTACTTCAGGCGATAGGGAAGCCTAATAAGTATACTTTCGAAAAGTCATTTTCTAATTTTGATTTCGTCGCATCGATTTTTGAAAAAGATGTGGAGGAAGCAGAGTCAGTCTTAGGTGTAAAAGCGAAATGGATTAAATTCGCCTTTCTTTCCTTGCAGGAAATGTTTTCGGAGGAATATTTGAAAAATAGACCAGTTTTAGGAAGAAAAATAATGGTTGGCCATTCCGGTTCCCCAGAAAACAATCATTTGGATGTGTACCATCAAATCCACCATCTTTTGCCAGAAAATGAGGTAACCATTTTTAGCCCCTTGTCTTATGGTAACCCAACCTTCATATCGGCTGTAAAGTCTCTAGGAAGGGAATATTTTGGAGATAATTTCGAAACTCTTGAGGATTTTATCCCTCGTGAGACATACTACCAGAAGCTCGCTGAGGCATCAGTAGCTATTTTCAACCATAAAATACAACAGGCTTTTGGTAATATTCTAGGACTCATTTTTATGGGTGTAAAAGTATTCCTCAACCCTGAAAACCCTATTTATATAGAGTTGACAAACTCCAAAATCAAAGTTTTTGATTACAACCAAATGACAAGGGATGATTTACTAAATCCCCTTTCACCTGAAGATGTAGAAAGCAATCGCTCAACAATCAGCTTACTTTTCAAGGAAGAGCAGATCCGGGACTATTACCGTGATCTCTACATCGCCTGATGACGGTCATCAAAAACATCAAGAATTTGGCATCAGACAGCATGATTTATGGTCTTGCTGGAATTGCAACCCGGGTAATGGGTGTAGTGCTTACACCTCTTTATACACGAGTGTATTCTCCTGAAGATTATGGGGTTTTTGGATTGGTAAATAATGCTTACTCTCTGATTGCCTTGGTTTTGATCCTAAGCCTAGATAATTCTACAGCACGTTGGTTCTATGATACTGAGGAGGTCGACTACAGAAAGAAGATAATTAGTACCTGGTTTTGGTTTTACTTGATGATATCAGTAGTTTTTGCCGTTTTTTTCTTTTTTACGGCTCCTTTTTGGTCTCAGTTTATTGCTTACAATTCCGACGAATCCATACAATACATTCAAGTCCTAGCTTTTTCATTGCCTGTTTCTGTGGCCACTGTGGTCGCTACCAAAGTATTAAGATTTGAAAAGAAACCTAAGAGCACGGTTTTATTGACCTTTTTGCAAGCCTTATTTTTGATTATTGCAAATGTGGTCTTCGTATTAGTGCTAAATCAAGGGTTGAAAGGAGCTTTCATCGCCCGGCTGGTAGCCTTCCTCCTAATGGTTCCCTTGTCATTATACTATTTGAAACGTTGGCTACAGCAAATAAAGCTTTCAGATTTTAGCCTTTTAGGAAAAATGATAAAGTATAGCTTGCCTTTTCTTCCGGCGAGTTTATCAATTTGGATTATTAATCTTTCAGCAATTTTTTTCCTAAATGGAAAGGTTTCTGATGAAGACTTGGGACTTTTTCAAATAGCATTCGCTATTGCTGGATTCAGTGGTATCGTTGTCAATGCTTTTCAACAAGCTTGGTCTCCTTTTGCATTTTCCATCATTCACCAGGATAATGCAAAGGCTACCTATGGGAAAATACTCCTGGCTTACTTGCTATTCATAGGGTCTATCACCTTGATGGCTTCCTTGTTTTCGCTGGAGGCACTGATGATTATTGCTACCCCAGCTTACTATGGAGCAGCGACGATCGCCAGTATTTTGGTGTTTAGTAGCTTATTTGCAGGCCTTACTAATATTGCGGATTTGGGTTCAGCAATTAGCAAAAAAACGGCTCCCCTAGGGATTGTATATTCAGTTTCTTCAGTCATTTTAGTCTTGCTCAATGTTTACCTGATTCCTAATTATGGAGTTTATGGAGCTGCTCTTGCCGTTTGTATTTCTCAGTTTTTGACACCTGTTTTTGTGTTTTATTTTTCTCAGAAATCATATCCTATACCTTATGATTTCACCAGGGCTTTTGGATTTATGGTTCTTTTATTTCTAGTAGCTTATCTAGGATTTTACTTTTCTACTAATACTTCCGTAATTAATGCTATTCTTATCAAGCTTGGAACCTTTGGTTTTTTCGTGCTGGTTTCAATTCTGATTTTCAAGCGTGAGTTTTTGTTTTTGAAAGGATTGGTAACCAAGCGAATGAGTAATTCCTAATAATGACTAGGGATATACCAATCAAATGATAGCGATAGTTCAAAAGAAAAAGATTAGTTACCTAGTATCCTTAGACAAGGATAAAAGTCCAGGTGTTTATAAAAAGATAGTAGGGACTTTACAAGGAGTTGAACAATCTGGGTATATCTCTGAACTGGTGATCAAGGATACAAATCCAGGGTTTTTATCCCAATTTGTAGAAGCTATAGACAGTTTTGATGGCGAAGTATTAATTATTCGCTCGCTTTGTCAGTATAATTTTTATTTGATTCCAGCACTGATCAGAGCCAAATCTCGTGGCAAAAAAATCATTCTAGACATTCCAACTCCAAATGTGGTTGCCTTTAAGGAACTTTACAATGCAAATACTAGCTGGCTAAGAAAATTTAAAGATGTGAGCTACCTGGCACTATCAGGTCCAGTACCTTTTTGGTTTTCAACCAAAATACTGCAATATGCCCAAGAAGGTAGTTGGTTTGCTTTAGGGAATCACAAAAGAACATTGCTGGTAGGGAATGGAATTAATGTGGCCGCCATTCAGGAGAGAAAGCAAGCTCCCTTATTCGACGGAACCTGCTTGAATTTGGTATGTGTCGCTTCGCTGAATTATTGGCATGGAGTAGATCGATTGATAAAAGCCATGGCGATTTTCAACTCAGAGGATTATCGCCTAAAAATTCATTTAAAAATTGTGGGCAATGGAGCCGTATTGACTAGCCTTCAAGAATTGGTAGAGGAATCGTCCATGCAAAGGTATATACAGTTTTTAGGATTTCTAGATGGAGAACATCTATACCAGGAATATGAAGCTGCTCATCTAGCGGTTGGTTCTCTGGCATTGTTTAGGAAGAATCTCAACTCCGCCTCCGAACTGAAATCAAGAGAATATTGTGCGGCAGGGATTCCTTTTATAGGGGTAGGAGATGATCCTGATTTTCCTCCCAATACTCCTTTCCGGACACAGCTTCCAAATCGTGAAAACATCAATGATTTAACGGATTTCTTTAGAAATTTCAATCCAGACTGCCTTTCATATTCTCCAAATCAACTCAGAAAGTTCGCCTGGCGAAACTTGGATTTTTCGGTAAAAATGAAAGAAATACTTAACGCAGTAGGGGATTGAAGTCAAAAACCTTGATTTTACTTACACAGAAATTCCCTTTTGAATCCGGTGAAGAATTTCTGGCTACGGAACTGACTTACCTACAAAAAGCCTTCGATCAAGTAATTATTATCCCAACCTCTGTAAGGGATTTTACAGAGCCCAGACCTATAGGAGACAATGTTGCTGTTAGGATAGTAAAAAACCCTAAGTCAATAAAGCAGGTTGCTTTTGCTTTTTTCAGGAGTCTTTTTTTAACACTTCCATTACTAGTATCAGAATTAAAAAACTCCAATTGGAATTGGAAGTTATTAAAGTATTTCACTTACCATATTCCCTACTCACTTCTCCTAAAATCAATTATTTCTAAGGAATTGAATTCGGTTGATGAGTTTGTTCTTTATTCCTATTGGATGGATACTAATGCCTTTGCAGCTTCTCAATTAAGAAAAGAGAATCCTAAAATAAAGCTAATTGTAAAAAGCCATGGCGGTGATTTATACAATGAACGTCAGGAATCTGGGGAAGTGGCCTTTAGGAAATCGGTGTATGACGCTGCTTTTTCATTGCTTTTTATTTCTGAGCATGGGCTAAACTATGTCAAAGCACTTTCACCTATTAATGCTTCCAAAATGAAGCTATTCAAGCTTGGGGTGGATAACTTCGGGTATACTAGTTTAGTGGATTTTCCTGCCCATTTTCATGTGGTTACCTGTTCCAGTTTAATCCCCCTCAAAAGGGTAGACCTAATCGCTGAGGTGCTGAACCATTCTAAACTTCCAATTCATTGGTCTCATTTTGGAGGAACTAGTGAAGCGATAACTAACTTGAAAAATAGACTCCCAGTATTTAGAAATGACCTTAAAATCAATTGGAAAGGGAAAGTACTAAATGAGGAATTGCACGACTTTTATGCTTCACATTCTGTGGATGTATTTATTAACTTAAGCTCCTATGAAGGCATTCCTGTCACTATAATGGAGGCCGTTTCCTTTGGAATTCCTGTTTTTGCTAATGCAATCGGGGGAATTCCAGAGATAGTACAACCTGAAACTGGTGTATTGATAGAGGATGGATTATCAGCCAAAGTAATAGCTGCCAAACTGGATGAGTTTTTACTCAGTGGGATTACAAGAGATGAACACTTTAGAAATAACATAAGGTCATTTTGGGTACAGCATTATTCAGCACAGCATAATCATACGCAGCTTGTTAACCATTTACTATCTAATTCATTCACCCTTTCAAATAAGCTGGATTGAAGAAGGTACTTCTAATTTCCAATTATTTTTCACCCTGTACGCTGACTCCCTCTCAGCGTATTACTTTTTGGGCTCGAAACATGCATCGGCTTGGCTATTATCCTACCGTCGTTACTAGAGAGTGGACTTCCGAAACCCGTTCACATCAGGATACAAAGGTTAGACTTGGAGATAGGCTAAGGCATGAGGTATTTGATACGCATGAGGTTTATTACCTTCCTTTTCGGCCGGGTATATTGGACAAAGCGTATTTAGCTTTTGGCGAATCTGTATTTCGTCCACTCTTTTTGCTGGTAAAACTCTTAGATGTCTTCTTAGCGCGTTTCACCTTGAAATTCACCTCTTTTTCAAATTTCTTACCTTTTCTAAGCAAACGACTTGAAGAAGAAACTTTTCATTCTGCTATCATTTCGGGTGAGCCTTTTTACTTGTTTAGAATAGGTTACTCACTTAATAAAGCTTATGGTCTCAATTGGTATGCAGATTACCGAGACGACTGGAGTACGAATGAATTGCAGATGCAAAAAGTAGGTGGTGGGGTGCGGAAATGGATAGCTAATGTAGAAGCAAACTATGAAAAGAAATGGGTGGGAACGGCATCTGCTATTATTTCTGTAAGCCAACTATATACAGAAAGAATTGCAAATTTCCTCGGTAAGAAAGGATTCACTATTGAGAATGGATTTGAAGATGAATTGTTAAGCCTTCCTCTTCAGCCATGTGCAAACGAATTTACTTTTACCTACAGTGGGGTGGTCTATCCATCTCAGGATGTAACGAATATTATCGCTGCTTTGCAGTTAGCACATACTTCAGGAAGACCATTTCAGCTTATTTTCCTGGGGGCTGGCTATGATGTAAAAGAACGAAAACGGATAGAAAGCTTGGTACCGGAGGAATTGAAACGCTACGTCAAAGTCACTACAAGAATGCCAAGAGAAGAAGCTATTATTGCTTTGCAGAAATCCCATGCTTTTTTGGCTATGGCCTATGGAAACATGAAGGGTATCCCAAGCAGCAAATTGTATGAATACATGGCCCTAGGGAAACCAGTATTGCTTTGCCCAACTGATCATGACATCATGGAGCAAATGCTGGCTGAAGTGGAGTTAGGTTTCTTTGCCAGTTCAGCAGAAAAGTGCTTGGAGCAAATTGAATTGATTCGGGAATTGTATGCATCAGGAAGAGCTCTTGCATTAAAGGAATCCTCAAAGTCAAAAATTCAAAAGTATTCTAGATTTAATCAGCTACAACAAATCAAGGAGGTGATAGGTGAATAGCCGGGGGTTAGCCATTTCATCCACCCGAACTATCGGGAAAGCGGGATTAATCCTATTCGTTTTCTTGATTTCCTGTTCTAAACTGATCAGTTTACCCTTGGACAAAGCTGCCATGCTGGGAGTGTTAGCCTTACTGGTATTCCATCAAATTTTTATGGGAAAGGCAATTTCTACTAACCTTCTTATTCCAATCGTTGGGTTAGCTTCTTACTTTTTGCTTCCATATTTATTAAACCTTCCAGATTCTTCCTTAATCATATTCTTTCCGGTCCTCGGATTATTCTTTGCTGGCTTGGCTGCTGAAGAGGAAGGTTTCTTGGATATCCTGTATTGGGCATTATTTCTTCATATCTGCATAGGTATTTTGTATGTATTTAGCAGTTATTTGGTTGGCTTGAACTCCCATGTACATCCAATGTATGACAAGGGATTACCGTTTCTCCATGCGGCCAAAGGATTGACAACTACCGTACAATCGTATGGAACACTGCTGATTAGCTGGTTTTTGATATACTATTGGAAGAAAGAAAATAAGCAAGACAGTAAGTTGGATTCTTTAGCCTTTTGGGTAGCTATTCTTGGGCTAATGCTCACGTTCAACAGGAACACGTTCGTGATTTTCTACCTCATCCTATTTTTCAAGCACAGGAAAATATTCATTCTGACTGTTGTATTCGCTGCCTTATTTTACATCTATTATTTTGAGTTCATCAATAAATTAATCTTTAACGTAAATACGCTGAATTCACGAGCAGACCTGCTTCAAGCTTTCAGAATTTCCTTTTTTGACTTTTCTAGCTGGAAAGAATACCTCATCGGTCATGGTAATAATATGGTGGACGATGTCATTGCAAGAACTACTGTTTACCGCACAGGTTATATTGAAAATGGAACTTCTATGCTTCTCTATACCTACGGATTCTTTGGGTATATGGCATATTTGGCAGCCGTGCTACTTATGTCAGTTCTCTTCTTCATCAGAAATAAAGTATTCTACGCAGCTATGTTTTTCTACATATTTATCATAGCACAGCAGTTTACGCATGAATTTTATGCTACCACACTTTATTTGATGATCACTGTCTTCCTTATCATTTTAAATTCAAAATCTACCAGTGCCACAGAAGATCGTATTCTTTCACCTTCTTAATAATTTCACAGGTAGTCCGCAGATCTTGTCAAGTGTGATCAATACTGCCAAACAAGATGGATTTGAAGTGAAGTTGTATACCAGTAATACGGAAGGGTTTTTATCTGATTTGGAGACTGAGACTAACTTTTATCGTAGATCTGAGCATAGAATCCTGACGCTTTTCTCCTTCTTTTTCAGCCAATTCTTATTATCCATTAAACTTTTGGTAAAGAATAAGAGAGCTGATGGCATCTATTACATCAATACGATCCTGCCTTTTGGAGCTATTCTAATGGGAAGATTGTTGGGCAAAAGAGTGATTACCCATGTACATGAATATGAAATTAGCCCCAAACTTCTAAGCAATTTCTTGTTTTGGGTGGTCCGTACATTTTCCTCTGAAGTAATTGTAGTCTCCAGATTTTTACAAACCAACCCTAAATTGAGAGGGGCAAAGGTTCAAGTCATTTACAATTGCGTCACCAAGGAATTTGAAACTAAAGCCAAAAATACCACGAAGAACCCGAAGGCGTTTGAAGTATTGATGCTGGCTTCTTTGCGACCATATAAAGGGATATCTGAGTTTGTGACACTTTCCAAGCAAATGCCTGCTGTGAATTTCAAATTGGTACTGAGTGATGACAAACGCGAAGTAGATCGTTTTATAGCTAATGAATCCTTACCTGTGAATATTCAAATATTCCCAGTAAATAAGGATGTACATTCTTTTTATGCAAATGCTTCTTTAATTTTGAACCTTGCTCATCCCGATAAATGGGTGGAGACCTTTGGGATGACTATTCTGGAAGGAATGCACTACGACCTTCCTGCCATAGTGCCAAGAGTGGGAGGGATTACAGAATTGGTCAAAGATGGCGTTAATGGATATCAGATCAATTATAATGAATTGTCCGAAATTGTTTCGGAAATAAATAAGATGGTTGCTGAGCCTACATATTGGAAGAAGTTAAGTGAAGGCGCAGCGATCGAACGGAGAGGATTTTCAAGAACGATTTTTGAATCAAAAATCTCAAAACTATTTCGACCGTGAAAAAAATACTGGTATTTTTTGTAGCCTTGTTGGCTTTTGGAAATTGCGCACAAGCACAACTAAGCGGGTATTTCACCTCTTTCGAGGAATTCGGAACTATGCTTCCAAACAAAACTGAGGTAAAGGCATGGAGAAATGAATCCCTTATCTTGCCTTTCTTGATTAATGGAGATTCAACCAAAGTCCTCAATTTTGAGATAAAAACGGATTCAAAAAAAATCAAGTCTGACCTGGTTCAGCTGCATTTAGTAGAAGGAGATATCTCTGGAGGTAACTGTGGCGCTACCAAAAAGAAAGGGACTTTCGTAAAAAAAAGATTCCCGGATCGAGCAGAGTTCATCAAAGGAAGCTCCTTTGTGCCTGATAGCACTACTTCTTATGGGCTGGTTAAAATAGAAATTCCGGATAATCTAAAACCAGGTAAATATCCACTGGAACTTACATTTGATCAAAATGGGAGTACGCTGAAAATAGAAGCACTAATAAATGTTATTGGTCGTAAGTTATCGGATTTTTCCTCCCTGGACTACGAAATGGATTTTTGGCAATTCCCACTTTCAATTTCTACTTATTATAAGCTTGATCCTTATTCTGATGCTCACTGGAATAAGATTACAGAAATGTTTGATCAGCTCCATGGATTTAATCAAATTGTCGTAACCACTTCAGTTTTCTACGACCTATACAATACTTCGATCAAGCCTCTGGAGCAAATGATGATTCAGATCCGAAAAAAGAAAGATGGAACCTACACCTATGATTACTCCACCTTTGAGAAATACGTAGAATTGGCATTTTCGAAGGGAATATCTAAGGAGATTGCCGTGCACAACCTTTTTCCCTGGAATCTTACCTATTTTTATTTTGACGAGGAATCAGGTGCTGTGAAAACTTTTAAATCCGAACCGGGAACTGACGCTTATAACAATTTTTGGAATCCATTTTTAGTGGATTTTGCAACCTACCTTAAATCAAAAAACTGGATGGATAAGACCGTTTTTTGGGTAGATGAAAGAGACATTAACAGCACTGCACTCTTGGTTAAATACGTTAAAGCAATTGATCCCGCATATAAATTTGGATATTCTGGTAGATTTAGCCCTGGTCTTTCGGAGTTAGTTTTTGATTATTCACTTGCTAGCAATATTGTCCTTGAACCTGCGAAGCTGGCGGCAAGGAAATCAAAGGGATTTAAAACTACCTATTACACTTCTTGCTATGAAGTTCAGCCAAATATGCTGATGGCGTCTAATTATACCGATATTTACTTCCTGATTATGCTTTCAAAAGCTAGAGGATATGATGGCATGTTGCGCTGGGCTTTTAACTTGTGGTCTCCACAAATCATGAAGTCGGCTATATTTTCAGATTTACCATCCGGAGATAGTCATTTTGTCTATCCAGAAGGTCAGGTTTCTTTGAGATATTTGATTATTAAAGATGCCTTGGAGGAAGTTCAGAAAGTAGAAGCCATGGCAAATTCCTCTAAAACTAAAGAACTCTTGAATTCTCATACGCGTTACTTTTTACTGAACATCGAAAAGGACAGGATTAATATGGTGAAAACCATGAAGAATTATTTGAATGATTAAGAAAAAGCTAGCCATCGTAGGCATTGTAGGTGTCCCGGCTAACTACGGCGGATTTGAGACTTTGGTGGAATATCTTCTGGATCTACTTCCTAGATTCTATGATATTACCATTTACTGCCAGAGCAATAGCTATCCGGAGAAAATGGATACATATAAAGGTGCGAAACTAGAGTACCTTGACCTAAAGGCCAATGGGGTTCAAAGTGTCATATATGACTCAATATCCCTTTGGAAATCAATTAAAGGCTTTGATTACATTCTGGTTTTAGGTGTTTCAGGAGCTATCACCATTCCTTTTATTAGGCCTTTTACCAGTGCCAAAATAATTACGCATATAGATGGACTGGAATGGAAGAGAGACAAGTGGGGAGCTTTTGCCAAAAGGTTTTTGAAATTCTCTGAATCATTGGCGGTAAGGTATTCCGACGCGATCATTTCTGACAACAAACATATCTACGATTATGTGCTCGAGGAATATGGAAAGGAATCACATTTAATTGCCTACGGGGCCAACCATGTGACACCCGTGGATACATCCTTGTACCAAAAGAAATATTCATTCATTAATGAACCCTATATTTTCACCGTCTGCAGAATAGAGCCGGAAAATAATATTGAACTGCAGCTAAAAGTTTTTTCGGAAAACGATCTTTCCATTCCTTATGTAATCGTCGGTAATTGGAATTCCAGTGAGTACGGAATGAGACTATATGAGGAATATTCGACAAAGAAAAATGTAATTCTATATAACCCAATCTATACCAGTGCGGAGCTCAATGTACTTAGATCCAATTGCCACTATTACTTGCATGGGCATAGTGCAGGAGGCACCAATCCTTCCTTAGTGGAAGCCATGTATCTAGCCCTGCCTATTATTGCCTTCGGTGTAAATTACAATAGAGAAACTACTTTTAATAGAGGGATATATTTTGCTGATGCTGAAGAGCTTCTGGAATTGTTAAAGTGCTTGGATACTTTTGATAGAGATTTGATTTCCAAGGATATGTACAAACTAGCCCGTAAAAACTATTCTTGGAAGGCTATAAATAAGAAGTACGTCAACATGTTAGAATCACTTTGATGTTGAAATACTATTTCTGGATTCTAAGTGGTTTAGTGGTACTGTTGTGTTCCACAAACTCCTTTTCTCAAACTATTCCAGCAGGATTTCCAGTGTTGGAGGAAAGTCTGAGAAGGCAGCAATTATTAGGCGTAGAAGAGTTAAAAGACTTTTCCTTGGGATTAAGGCCTATTGTGAGTCTTACTCAAAATCGTTTTTACACTCAGGACTCTGTACCAATTGTTGAGAAAAAGGTCCATTTGGAACTCTTACCTGTACTGAGTACTTCCGTGTATAATTCCAATAGGCCATTTGGATGGGGGAATTTTAGTATGATGAATAGTGCTGGTGCCCAGACGCTACTTTCGCCAGGCATTTATGGGAAATTATTCTTTTTGAAATTTCAATTCAGACCAGAGTTTGTCGCTAGTCAAAATAAGGCTTATCAAGGATTTGGGGAGAATTTTTCAGATAATATTCTATTTGCACGGTTCAGATACTGGAATTTCGGAGATCATCCTGAGCGCTTTTCCGAAGACTATAACTCCTTTGCCTGGTGGGGACAATCGTATGTTAGTTTAAATGCAGGGCCTATAGCTGTAGGTGCTTCCACTGAGAATATTTGGTGGGGCCCAGGTCAGTTTAATGCACTTATTTTTAGCAACAATGCGAGAGGGATGGAGCATCTCTTTCTAAGGACAAGCCGCCCAGCCAATATATTTATAGGCAAACTGGAGGCTGAAATAATTATGGGACGGGCAAATGATTCGGGAATACTGCCATCTCAAAATCAGCGTCTCAATGATGTGTTTGCCAGACCTTTTCGAGGGGATTGGCGTTATGTAAGTGGTGTTTCCATTACTTACCAACCCGTGTTCTTGCCAAACTTCTTCGCTGGATTTAATAGAACTTTTCAGCAATACAATGAAGATGTGACAAATGACTTTAGAGGTAGGATGCCTGTTTTGGAACCCTTTCAAAAAGTGAAGCTATTTAGCAATAATAATACGGTAGTTTACGACTCCAAAGGACAAGATCAACAGATCTCCTTCTTTTTGAGGTACTATAATTCCAAAGGTAATTTTGAAGCCTATGCTGAGTATGGTAAGCAGGATCATAGCTACAATTGGAGAGAATTTATATTAAACCCTGAGCATGCTAGAGCCTACCTCTTAGGTTTTTCTAAACTTTTTAAAACCTCTACCAAAGGACAGTATTTTCAAGTGAGAGGGGAGATAGTCCAGCAGGCAGAATCGGTCAACAGGTATGTAAGATATGCCCAACTCAATACCCTTAATACCAGCTGGAATACACACTATCAAGTGCGTGGATTTACAAATGAAGGACAGTCCATGGGGATAGGAATTGGGGTCGGAGGAAATGCCCAAATTCTGGAAATTTCAAAGATTTCAAATTTGAATAAAATCGGACTTTTGTTTCAGAGAATTGAGAATCATCAGGATTTTTTCAATAGAGCATTTGCAGACAACCCTGGTAAGCTTCCCTGGATAGATTTCAGTATGGGAGTTCTAGTAGATCATCAGTGGGATAGGTTTATTCTAAGCAGCAAGGTTCAAGTCAACCAAGGGCTAAATTACCAATGGCAAGATGCTCCTAATACAACTAGAGATTATCCCTCTGGCCAGAAACTTTGGACATTTTCAGGCACTTTAAATCTAATCTATCAGCTACACAGGTAGATTACTTAGGCAAAATTTATAATCAATCAAATTCTGTTAGTTTTGCTGTCAAATTGGAGTGAGTAACTTTGGTACTCATTACATTCGAAAAAGCAGTTTTGGAATCCTACTGAAACGTTTTTCCAGTAGGGCAGCACAGAGTTATCCTTTAGAAGCAAATATTCCATTTGAGAAGAGCGTACAAGAATAGAGATCATGACAAATCTTGAGTTTAAAACTGATAAATCAGTTTTAAACTCAGTTATTTAGAATAGTAAGAAACTATGAGTAAAGAGTTGAATGAAGTGAAAATTGGAATTATCGGTTTAGGATATGTGGGGTTACCATTGGCCGTAGAGTTCGCTAAAAAATATCCTACAATTGGATTTGATATCGATTCAAAGCGAGTGGGAGAGCTCAATGCCGGCAAAGACAAAACACTGGAAGTAGAAGACGATTTACTGAGCTCTGTCACAGTAACTGAATTTTCTGAGAAAAACCCGAAGGGCTTGCTTCCAACCTCTCTATCTGCAGATTTGGCAGATTGTACAGTTTATATAGTAACTGTACCTACTCCAACTGATAAGCATAATCGACCTGTACTTACGCCAATGCTAAAAGCATCGGAGAATATTGCACAATACTTAAAAAGAGGCGATGTAGTGATCTACGAATCAACCGTTTACCCGGGAGTTACCGAGGATGAATGTGTGCCTTTACTCGAGAAAGTATCAGGATTGAAATTCAATGAAGACTTTTTTGCAGGGTATTCTCCTGAGCGAATTAACCCCGGAGACAAGGAGCATACCGTTGCAAAGATTCTGAAAGTAACCTCAGGATCTACCCCCGAAATTGCTGAATTTGTAGATCAGTTGTATCGCACAGTTATAACTGCCGGTACCTACAAAGCCTCTTCTATTAAAGTAGCAGAAGCGGCGAAAGTGATTGAAAACTCTCAAAGAGATATCAACATCGCTTTTGTAAATGAACTTTCAAAGATTTTCAATCTATTAGGTATAGATACCAACGAAGTCCTAGAAGCCGCTGGTACTAAATGGAATTTCTTGAAATTTAAACCAGGCTTGGTAGGTGGGCACTGTATAGGAGTGGATCCATTTTACTTGGCTCAGAAGGCTCAGGAAATGGGATATCACCCTGAAATTATCTTGGCTGGTCGGCGCCTAAATGACAGCATGGGAAAGCATGTCGCTACGGAAGTGATCAAATTGATGATGCGAAAAGATCTCAAAGTGATTGATGCTCATGTTTTGATTCTGGGTTTTACCTTTAAAGAAGACTGTCCTGATGTGCGTAATACACGCGTGATTGATATTTACCAAGAACTCAAAACTTACGACATAAATGTCGATGTGTATGATCCTTGGGCAAACCCTATTGAAGTTAGGCATGAATATGGCATTGATATTCTGTCGGGTACAAACGTTCCTAATCTGACTGATTATTCGGCGATTATTCTGGCTGTCGCCCACAAAGAATTCGCTAGCCTTGAGATTCAGAAATCAGACAGTCAGGTGGTCTTTGATGTAAAAGGTATTTTGGACAAAAAACTCATAGATGCACGACTATAATTCCATTTTATAGGTTAAATTAATTTTGCAATCCCCTTATCCTGTATATGCTTATATTTGAAAGCCAAGACACCACAATGGGCTATTAATGAACCAATTAGTTAGCAGGTATATATCGTTCAGTGTTATTTCCACCTTCCTCTGGATAAGTAGTATTCTTTTCCTGATTTTACCGAGCTCAGTAAATGGTCAGGTATCTATTTCTAGAGAGGGTTATCCTTACTGTGAACCGTTTATCGGGACTATAAATGATATTAAAAGACCAGATGTTACACTTTTTGGTAATGGTAGCGGTCCTGGTAATTTAGCTACCGCACTTACTGGACAGTCTATTAGACTTACTGGAAATAACCAATATCAGGATGGCTATGTATACCTTGATTTGCCCTTCTCTCCAGAATATGGTATTCAGGTTTCTTTTGAATACCTAAGTTATGGTGGTGATGGTGCTGACGGGATTGTGTTTTTTATGTTTGATGGGGCATATGGAGATTTACCTCCGTCGCTACCTTTTAACATTGGAGGGTTTGGAGGATCATTAGGTTATGCTCCACGAATCGAAGGAGCTGTGACTCACCCCGGATTATCTGGAGCTTACATAGGCGTTGCATTAGATGAATGGGGTAATTTTATCAGCTTGGAATCTACGCCTCCGAATAAACCAAATGGATTAGGACCAAACCCAAAACTCCCTGGGTTTATGAGATATCCTCATACTGTCGGAATTAGAGGTCCGGAGATTGATGACTATAAGGTCTTCGATTACGAAGAAGTTAATATAGCGCCAAGGCCTGTTGCTGACCAATTTCCTATTGATACAGGACCTTTTCCTGGACTTACCTGCGCAGACCCTGAATATAGAAAGGTATATGTCAATCTCTCTCCACGTCCTGATGTAGGCTATGATTTGACAGTAGATATCAGGGTAGGAGGTACAGTATATCGAGTTATTGGGCCAACACATTATAATTTTGACGCACCTGAAAACATTAAATTAGGTTTTTCTGCAGCTACAGGTGAAAACAAAAACTTCCATGAAATTCGAAATCTGGCAGTCGATGTATCTAAAGTAGAAGAAGCTCAAAGACCAGTAGCCTCCGATGAGTTTTATAGAACATGTGTCGATGAAGAGCTTGAAATATTTATAGATGTAGATCTTAAAAGTTCTGATAAGGCTTACATTAAATGTATTCAGCTCTACGAGGATGGTTTGGACCTAAATAACCCATCAGCACCTTGGAATACTTTTTCATCAGACATTGATCATACCCAATGTGGTCTAACCCCGATTTGCGAGTCTTGTATCAGTGATTTGGATCCGATTCCAACAAGCTTAGGGACTTTCGAAGCTACAATTGAAGACTTAAACGACGGCAATTTTGATGATTTGCGAGATAGGGTTCAGGTAGTTTTTACCCCGAACGCAGGTGCTACCGGTAGATCTAAAATTTATTATACCGTGACTGATAGTTACGGCTTAACATCTAAGCCAAAAGAATTAGTCGTAATCATTAACCCAATTCCTGAATTCCTTTCAGAACCTGTCATTGAACTTCCGACTTGTGATGGTCAAAATGATGGAAAAATCACAGCGGAAGTAGGGAATTTAGTCCCAGGATTTGAGCATTTCTGGTTATACACCAATACTGCTGGTGTTGAGACTAACCTAGGAGAGGGTGTCGTTATTGGTAATGTAGTAAGTGACGGGGATGCAGCTACCTTTGAACTGGATGGCATTAACTTAGGTCAATATGTACTTGTCATCAGAAATCCACTGGAAGATGGATCTGGTGGGTATTGCGAGGACAGGTTAGCAGTTCCGATAATAGAAGATGAGCTAGGTACCCCAGTCACTGTGGATGAGGATACTTTTGTAGTCTGCGAAGGGGAAACTGTAACTATTGTCCCTCAAGTAGATCCTATTTACCTTAACGGAGCCACCCCGAAATTTTTATGGTATAAGGATGCTGGAAAAACTCAACCAATAGTTTCAAATCCAGGTTCACCTGCTGCAGATGGTTTTATTTATGAAATTAATGCCTCTGGAAATTTAATAATTGATGGCTTACTCTCCCAGGCCGGAAGTCCTTTCACCTATACTTATTATGTAGAGCTGGAGGAGAACCGTTCCGGAAATCAAAATTTTTGCTCCATGTTGGGGGATTTGGAAATTGCAGCTACCGTCACAGTGCATCCCGCTGTCACCAATGATCCACCTATAGTGCAGAATGATTGGTGTTTAGGAAATATGGGAAGTATTGACATCGTCTTCAGAAGAGGAAACGAGGTCTTGAATGAATACACGCTCTTAGATGAAAGTGGAAATGAGATAAGACCAGTTCAGTCTACCGGACTTTTTGAAGGCTTGTCCAAAGGTAACTACACTGTTGTTGGTACCTCACATAATCCTAATTGTGAGCAGAGCTATGATTTTGAAATTCTAGGTCCTGACAATACGTTAGAATTAAATGTAACTGCCTACTCAGATCCTAGTTGTGAACTGGATAATGGATCTATTTCATGGATGGTCGAAGGCGGCAATGGGACCTATGAATTTGTTTCTATCACGGGTTATCCTGAAGCTACTCCACCAGCAGTAACTAAAGTCGGAGAGGATGTTTTTGAAGTTACCAACTTGGTTTCTTCGGCTTCTCAATACACACTCACACTTACTCTAAAAGATGCACAAGGATGTGAGATAAGTTCTGATCAAACGATATCTCCTCAAATTTTGCCGGTCTTTGAGGTTTTCAATGCCACGGTATGTCTTGGACAGACTGCTTCTCTTGGGGTTAATACTCTTGTCGCTGGAACTCCAAGTCTTCCTACCCAATACAAATGGTATTCAGATCCAGCTGCTACCCAAGAAATCGGGGGGGCAAATCCTAATCCTTGGGGAATCACCTTCACAGTTGACCCTGCAAATGGTACTTTAACTGCCTCAAATTTCCCGGATTCTGATGTCTTGCAAACATTTGAGGTTTATTTCAAACCTTCAATTGATCCTGTAAGTGTATCAAGCCCAGTAGTGTGTGATTTGCCGATTTTGCCAGCCACAATTACTGTAAACCCACTCCCGATTATAGAAATTGTCAGAGCTCAGTCAGCTTCCTGTTTTGGAGGTAGTGATGGCCTGATAGAAGTAAATATAACCAACGGAAGCCCTTCAGATTTTGAGTACATGATCGACGGATTGACAGGGTATCAGTCCAGTCCTCTATTTAATACTGGAATTACTGAGGGAGATTATACGATCAGAGTAAGAAATACTGCCACTCAATGCGAAAATACCATTGAGGTACAACTGGTAGACCCGGAGCAACTCATCTTAAATGTGACTCAAGAAGTCGATCCTTCCTGTGATATTGACAATGGGCAGTTGGCATTTGAAGTTACTGGAGGAACCCCTCTTGCAGCTGGAGGCTACACCATTACTATCAATGGGAATGCTCTAAGTACATTTAACCCAACTGAATCCACTCCAAATTCATTTCTTGTAGAGAATCTTCCGGAAGGTACCTATACTATACAAGTTCAGGATAAAAATGGCTGTCCAGTTGAGCAAAGTCCTGAACTAATAGCTCAGATTTTACCTGAATACACACTGGAAGATGATGAAATCTGTATAAATGAATCAACCTCAATTATTCCAACTCAAGTAAACCCTGGTACTCCAAACGCAGTTCCGGTTTTCCGCTGGTTTAAAGACGCAGCAGCAACAGATGAAATTATAACTGGTGATGATTCCACACTTGGGATTACCTTTAATGTCAACTCAGGCAATGGGCAACTTGATGTAAGTAATATTGCTTCTGCCGATACCTACACGTTTTATCTAAAGCCTGACATCCTTAACAATTGTCAGCTGGATCCTATTCCTGTCACCTTAACTGTTAATCCAATACCAGAGACGGAATTTGAACCTGTTTCTCCATTATGCTTTGGAGATGCGAGCGGAAGTCTTTCACTGGTTTCTGGTGGATCGCCTGATTACTCTTATTCGATTCAAGGGAATTCCGCCTCATTTGATCCATCCTCAAATTCCTTTACAGGTCTACCATCCGGAGATTATATCATTGAAGTGAAAAATGAGCTTACAGGATGCCTGCAGCAAATCACTAAAACAATTGAACCTACCCCCGAGCTAGTTATTACCTTAATTTCTCAGGAAGACCCTACCTGTGGAGCAGCTAATGGTGTTATTTCATTTGAGGTCCTAGGTGGTACTCCTACCTATGCCATTACAATTAACAATCTTCCACTGACTGATTTTAATGTGACCGAGGCAGGCACGGTAATAACCGTATCCAAGTTGGAGCCTGGGCAATATGATATCAAGGCAGTAGACAGCAATGCATGTGAGAAGCAGCTTCCACTAATCACATTGACAAACAATGATGGAATAGAAATAGAAGTTTCTCCCACTACACAAGAGATTTGTGCAGGCATATCAGCAGTACTGATTCCCGACATTATAGCACCTCCTGGTACCGCATATACTTTACGATGGTTCAAGGATTCTAATTACAGCCAAGAAATCCTAACTGGAGATCAAGATGGAGCTACAAGCTTTACAATATTGCCAGACTTTAGCCTTTCCGTAGATGGGCTTACCACGGGCAACTATTCCTATTATGCTAGAGTAGGTGGGGCGGGTATCTGTTCCGTAGACTCTGAGGCTAGTGTGGAGGTATTGGCTCCACTTACAGCCACATTGACCCCAACTCCTGTTATCTGTTTTGGAGATGCTAATGGTACTCTTCAAGTGGAGAATTATAGCGGGGGAAGCGAAACTTTTGAGTTTAGTATAGATGGGAATAACTGGCAGTCAGAGCCTTTGTTTGAGAATCTTCCGGCTGGTGATTACACCCTTACCATGCGTGATTCTAATCAAGCAGACGGTTGCTTGTTTACTGAGGATTTTGTTATAGATACACCTGAAGGGCCTATTGCATTGGATAACTACAATACCTTTGCGGCCAGTTGTGGACAGGATAATGGGGAGATTTTTGACGTTGTTATTTCTGGAGGATGGGGCAATTACACCCATCAGTGGACCAAAGATACTCCTACAGGAGCGGCTGTTTCAGGTACTATTTCTAAGGTGGAAAACCTCGCTGCGGGAACTTACTTCCTTACCGTAACTGATGCTGAAGGCTGCTCAGAAATCTTTGAATTTGAAATAAAAATAGCTCCGGATCCAGTGTATACCATCACTCCACCAGCTCAGGTGTGCTTTGGAGAGCTAGTGAGCCTAGAAGCAGTACACATGCCAGGGGATCCTAATGCACCTTCAGCGAGAACCACCATTGCTTGGTATAAAAATCCAAATCAAAGTGGTTTAATCAAAGATGGTCCAGACCCGGCTAATCCATCTATCAATTATACCATTGTAGTTGATCCAAATAACTTTGTGAACTCAACTCTTGAAATTGATGGCCTCCCAGCTGGAACGTACACCTACTATTTATTTGTGGAATGTACAGGAGTAGAGATACCTGTTACATTCAAAGTATCTGAGTTCCCTAAACTCACTTTTACAGGAGAAAAAGAAAGCTGTTTTCAAGCTGCAGATGGTAAAATCATAGTTTCCGGAAATGTAGAGCCTGGTATGTTATTCCAAATTGGAAACACATCCTATACTGCTACCGAATTAGCTGCGGCCACTTTTGCTCCTGGAGATTACGATATCGATGCGCAAGGAGCTGTTTGTTCTCAGATATTTTCAGTTACCATCGAACCTGCTTTGGAGATTAAGGCTTCTCTAGTGGATTCCAAAAATGCAGCCTGTGGATTGAAAGATGGATACCTGAGCTTTGAATGGGAAGGCGGAACCGCTCCTTATATAATTTCTCTTACCTCTACTGATGGTACCGAACTTACACAAACTACATCTGACCTGACCTATACCTTTGATCAATTAGGTCAAGGCACCTATACCTTTGGTATTACCGATGCAGAAGGTTGTCTTTATACCTTGTCCTCGCCAGTTACTGTGGACAATGGTCCGTCCGAGGTTATAGTAGACCCTGTCTATTCAAGCTGTGATGGCAACCCTATTTCCATTACTCCTACGGTAAATCCAGCTAATACGAACGCAATATTTAATTGGTACACAAGCTCAGTCAGCGCTGCCAACCAGATCGCAGATGGTCAGGTAATAAATGGAATAACTTACAACTTGGATAGTAAAGGGAATTTGATTCTAGAAGGAGTAACAATCAATAATGCTCCATTCAAACTTTGGGTGACTGTGTCAGGTGAAGGAATATGCGCAGGCGATGAAAAAGAAGTTTCTATAGAAGTGTTTGGTAATCCTAAAGTTCAGGTGAATCCTATTCCTGAGTTATGCTATGGGGATGGAGGAAGTTTAGAGTTGGATATTCCGAACAATCAGACACTAGAATTCAGCGTGAACGGAGGTCCGTTTACTTCCTATCCTAATTCTATAATTGATGGCCTTGCGGCAGGCACCTATTCATTGCGGGCGCAAAATACGAGTGGCTGTATTGTGGAGGTAGGAGACTTTACAATACTTGGCCCTGCTGCACCGTTGGAAATCGAAGGGTTGACTGCCATTGGAGCTACTTGCCTAAGTCCAAATGGTAGGTTGTTTGGAACTGCTACAGGAGGAACTGTCCCTTACAACTTAACTGTAGTAGGATCTGATGGCCCGATTCCATCCTCAGCTATTGTTTGGACAGGCAATGATTTTACAATCGATAATCTACCGCTAGGTTCCTACAATGTAACACTCACAGATGCCAACCAATGCTCAGTGAATGAAGATGGTCTTTCCATTACTAATGAGCCGCTTAAAGTAGTAACAGATGATCAAACCATCTGTGAAGGTGATGTCGCAATACTTACACCTCGGGTACAGGGAGGTCAGGGTAGTGGGCTTACGTTCTCATGGTTCAAAGACAGCGATGGACTGAATGAAATTCCTCTTGGAAATAGTACTGAAGGAAATATCTCCTATAACCTTACAGCTAAGGGGGTACTCACTATTGAAGGATTGAATTTAGCTAATTCACCGTATAGTTACTTTGCTGAATTGGATCTTAATGCTGCTTGTAGCAGGGATCTTTCAGAAGCTGTAGTCACAGTCAAATCAATTCCTACCTTAAGAACAAGCAATCCTTCCTTAGTTTGCGACCCAACTCAAACAGTTGATCTATCACTTTATATTGATGGATATGACCCAAATTCCTATGATTATGAGGTGCTGGATAATGATGGTAATAAAATGAAGGTGGATGAGATTTCTAACGTTTCCGAAACAGGCATATATAAGGTTAGAATGAAGGAGAAAAATTCCGACTGCTATACTGCAACAGAGAGAATTTTGGTAAGAATTGCTGAAGAAGAACTTGTAGCTTCTTTTGAATATGATATCGAAGTAGTGCCTGGTCAGCCAGTCACTAATGCCGAGGTTGGTATTGGGGATGAAGTAATGTTTAAAGATCTTTCCCAAGGTACTCCGGTTAGATGGGAGTGGGACTTCGGTGACGGCAATACTTCCACTGAAGCTTCGCCGTCTCATACATATAACGAAATTGGTACTTTTGTAGTCATACTCAAAACTTGGAATGATCTTGGATGTGAAAGCTCTGCACTAATGGAACTTGAAATTATTGATAGCTTTGATATCAAATTCCCTAATGCATTCACTCCAGACCGTACTGACGGCAAAAATAATTTTTTCTTCCCTAAGCATAGAGGTCTTGCAGAATTGAAAGTGTATGTATTCACTACATGGGGAGAACTCATATATGAATCCAATACTTTGGAAGATAAAGGCTGGGATGGCACCTTCCGTGGTAAGCCAGCCATGAATGGGAATTACGTTTACAAAGGAAATTATAGAAGTAGAGGAGGTTTTGAAGGAGAAACTTCTGGTGTTTTTATTTTAATTAGATAATATTGCACTCAAATTTGTCACACATTTATAAATATGAATAACTCAAACCATTTCTCTAGAGCAAATTATGCCTATAGGATACTTTTAATTATTTGCTTTTTCGGATTGATTACTTCCTGCATTTCCAACAAAAAGGTGCTTTATCTCCAGAATGAAGAGAATGATGAAAGTTTGGCACTAGGAAAAAGAATACCACATCATATGATAGACTATCGTCTTCAGTACAATGACATTGTGGATGTGCATGTGCTGACGAATGATGAAATCCTACGAAAAGGATTTAGCCTGAATAGTTTTGAAAGCACCCAAACTATGGCAATGCAACCTGGGCAGGGTGGAGGAGATGTGTATTATATGACTGGATACACTGTGGATAAAGATGGATTCATTGATATCCCACTTCTTGGAAATGTCAACGTAGGTAATCTTACCATTGACGAGGCAAAAGAACAAATCAGAAATGATCTCAAAGCTTATATAAAAGGAGACTTTTTTGTAAAGGTGAAATTGGGTGGTATCAGATATAGTGCATTGGGGGAATTTCGTGCTCCCGGAAAATACGTGGTTCTTCAAGATAGAATGACAATCTTTGAGGCAATTGCAAATGCTGGAGATCTTACCATACTCGCTAATAGAGATCAGATCAAACTTATTCGTCAATTTGCGGATGGTAGTGAAATCTATGATGTCAATCTGAACGACCGAGACCTTCTTACTAGCGATTTTTATTTCATTCGACCTAATGATCAGCTCTATGCAGAACCACTCAAAGTTAGAGAAGTAGGTGCAGGCGAAAATGCCGCTCAAACCCTTACCTTGCTGATCACACTATTTACTTTTGCAGCCTTAGTGCTAAACCTTACAAAGTAATCCTTAATGTCTACCTCTCCGTCGAATAATCAGTTTAATTACCCTGTTTTTTCAATTTCAAAATCTAATGAAGAGTTTGATTTAAGGGCAATTATAATCAACTATGCAAAATACTGGAAATGGTTTTTGTTTAGTGTCATTCTTTGCGTAGCTATTGCGTTTCTTTTTAATAAGTACGCGATGCCTGTTTACCAGATTCGAGGTACCATAATTCTCAACGAAGAAAAGCCTGATATCACTGCAGACCTATTTAGCTCTGCGGGGCTTGGAAGTAATAAAATGAATACCCAAAATGAGGTATGGATTTTAAAGTCTTTCTTCCTGGCTGAAGAAGCTTTGAAGGACCTTAATTTTAATGTCTCGTATTATAGAGATGGGATGTTCCAGAAAACCCAGGTGTATGGTAATACTCCAGTACTTTTGGAAGTAGACTGGAAACACCCACAAATTGTAGGCGGATTGTTTAAGCTCACTGTGATAGATGACAAGCAATATCAGCTTGAAGTCGCAGAAGATGGAATGTCTGTTTACAATCCTAATGACCCCTTTTATAATACCACTTTGAGCAATATGAAAATGTTCGAACGTGGGTATTCTTTTGATTCCTTAATCGTCAATGACTTCAGTAAAATGACGATTAAGAATGCAGGAGCATTGCCAGGTGAAGAAATTTACTTTAGAATTATTGATACCCCATCCTTGGCTTTGGGTATGGCAAATGACTTGTCTGTTCAATTAGTAGACGAGCAGTCTTCGATCTTAGCCTTATCGCTTCATTCAGGTATTAGAAAGAGGGGAGAAAACTACCTGAATAATCTGATGGATGCCTATCTCGATAGAGAATTGGCTGAAAAAAACAGAGCATCAGATGCCACCATCTTATTTATTCAAAATCAACTTAGCGGAATTACTGATTCCCTTACCTTTTTTGAAAATAGATTACAGCAGTACCGTACAGACAACAAAATATTCAACCTAAGTGAGGAAGGTTCAAGAGTCTATGAAAGCTTGTTGGAACTTGAAAATGAACGTGCTAAGGCTGAAATTTCTCTCAGGTATTACAATCAATTGAAAGAGTATCTCGATAGAGAAGATTTTGATGCATTAATGGCTCCGTCTATTGCTGATATGGAGAATAACTTGCTTACTACTTTGGTGGGCAATTTAATTCAACTTCAATCAGAAAAGACCAGACTTACAGCTAGTTTCTCTGACCAGAATCCCGCGATAGTAGAAGCTAACCTAAAAATCGAGAATACAAGAAAAGTTTTGTCAGAGAATGTGAATTCTGCAATCTCAAATATTAGAGCCAATATTGCTCAACTTACTTCCCGTATCAATGGAATAAATGGGGAGATCAATAAGCTTCCAGCCACAGAACGAAAGTTGGTTGGTATCCAGCGACAGTTTGAGATAAATGAGTCTATCTACGTTTATCTACAAGAAAAACTCTACGAAGCCGAGATCACCAAAGCATCTAATTTCCCTAAAAATTCGATACTGAATTCAGCAAGATCCAGTTTGGCTCCAGTATTCCCTAAAAAATCGATCAACTTGATCATAGGTTTGTTTGTGGGCTTGGGCATTCCTTTCTTATTTATAACTATCAAATCTTATTTTAATAATAAGGTAGATGATCCTCGTTTCCTTGAAAAACACTTAGACATTCCATTTCTCGGCATAATAGGTAAAGGAAATCTAGATCATTCCCGAGTTGTATTGGAAAGCCCTAAATCTGGGGTGACGGAATCCTTCAGATCACTTAGATCTGATATGTCTTACTTGATTCCTGACAAGAGTAAAATTGTAATCCTCTTCACTTCTTCCATATCAGGTGAAGGAAAGACTTTCTGCGCCATTAATATGGCTTCAGTCTATGCCCTTTCTGGTAAAAAAGTCTTACTAATGGGATTGGATTTAAGGAAACCTAAAATTGCCGATGATTTTGGGATGGAGAACAAAGTGGGGATTAGTACTGTGCTAAGTAAGAAAATGGATTGGAGAGATGCTGTTAAAAGTAGCAATTTCGAGAATTTGGACATTCTGCTTTCTGGTTCTGTTCCTCCAAATCCAGCAGAACTTATCCTTCAGGATTCTTTTGCCAAAATGATGGTGGAAATTAAAGAGACCTACGATATAGTAGTGATGGATTGCCCTCCGGTTGGTTTAGTGTCTGAGACTAAAGAACTCTTTAAATATTCTGACATTAATATTTTTGTGTTCAGACATAAATACTCTGAAAAATCAAACATCAAGGTTGTAGAAAGCCTTAGAGAGAAGGAAGAGTTGAAGAAAATCTATACTGTCCTTAATGACTTCCAGGTGGATCATAGATATGGCTATGGCTATGGCTATGGTTATGGTTATGGCTATGGAAAGGACTATGGATATTATCAGGATGATAAAGCAGGGGCACTTGGCCGCCTTCTTGGCAAGAAGAAGTAAAAGCATTACTCATCTTGATTTAGAATTGTTTACACGGTTTTGGGTAAGATTTTAATTATTAGTCCCTCTTTCGCTCCTCAGGCATTTGTAGGAGGAGTGCGTACCACCATGTTTGCAAAATACCTTACCCTTTTGGGTTGGGACGTTTGGGTGATCACTAGAGTGATCCCTACAGAAGATCCTGTGATGGATTCTGGAATGCAGGTAGATTTACCTCCATCACTTCAGGATAAAATTATTAGAATTAGTAATCCCTCAGAGCATGAATATATCGGTAAAAGAAATTGGACAGGAAAGTTTCGAGACTTTTTCTACCCTGAGTATTCCTCACCTCCTGGCTTCCTAGATCTAGCAATTCCTATTGGTGAGGAATTAATTAAAACTCAAAATTTCGATATAATTCTGGCTTCTGTTCCTGACCAGTGGGGAGTTACTCTTGGTGAAATGCTTGCCCAAAAAGCCTCAAGCAAATTTGTAGTTGACTTTAGGGATATCTATGAACAGGAAAAATCTGACAAACGATCTCTTCAAGAAAAAGTCCATCTAATCAGGATGCTTTGGAGAAGGCATTTTACTAATAGAAAGGCAGATTTAATAACCACTGTTTCCCAATTCCATAAAAAAATCTTAGAGGATAAGTTGAGTAAAAGAACAGAAGTCATCTACAATGGATACGATGACGCAATTTTTAAAGCTACAGGCTTCGAAACTACAGATATCCTCGATTCAACTTTCACTATCTCTTATCTCGGAAGGATTTTGAATGATTGGTATCACAACCCAGCTATTTTGTTTCAGGCACTTTCTGAGTTATCTGAAGAAGGGGAGTTAGGCACAAATGATCTGAAGATTAATTTTTACGGCGTGGACCAGAGGAAATTATCAGACTATCTTACGGACGAAAATAAAACATTTGTTCAGTTCTTTCCCCGGGTTTCTATGGACCAAGTAGTGGAAATTATGAAAAGTAGCCAAGCATTATTGCTTATTACTAATCAGGGAAGAGAAGGAGTTTTAACGACCAAGTTTTTCGAATATGCAGGGGTGCAAAAACCAATTGTTTGCGTTCCAGGGGATGGGGCAGAATTGCAAGAACTTATAGAGACTCATCACTTTGGCGTTGCAATTAGTTCTGTCAAAGCAATGAAAGCTTATCTGCTCGCTGCTGTGAAAGATTTTCGAAAAGGTAATTGGCCCACGAAAGTTGATTCTAATCCGGAATTCTTTACCCGAAAAAATCAGACAATTATTTTATCAGATTTATTGAAAAGCCTTGTCCAATAAAGCAGTAAATGTAGGTGTAGGGATTCCCTGCTTATTAGTAGGAGGCACAGAGATCCAAACCTTGAACCTTGTGAGGTCCCTGATTCTGGATGATTATCACGTGAATGTGATTTGTTACTTTGAGTATGATCCTTTGATGGTCATACAATTTGAGAACCTCGGAGCCACAGTCACACTATTGAAATGGGATAGAGCTATAGGAACATTCTCCTTTATACGATCGCTTGCAGCCAAACTAAGGGAATACAACTTCGATTTATTTCATGTGCAGTACGTAGCACCTGGGGCCCTTCCAATTGTCTCAGCCAGATTAGCAAAAATAAAGAAAGTGCTAGCCACTGTCCATCAACCCAAAACAGCGTCGCACGGTAGATTTTCAGGCTTAATATTGAACGTTGCCTCCTTTGCTTGTACTACCTTTCTTTCTGTATCCCTCAGCACAGAGAAGTCTTGGTTTGGTGATAGTCACCTTTTTTCTCTAAAAAAGTCCTATACTGAAGCTCCTAAACACTGCACTATTTACAATTCACTGGATACGGAACAGATAGATTTTCAGCTTTCCCAGCTTCAAGTAGCAAGCCCAAGCAAGAAAATTAGGATTGGAACCGTCTGTAGGCTTAATTATGTAAAAGGAGTTGATGTATTAATACATGCCTTTTCCCTCCTTCGTAAAGAGTCTAGCGAAGCCATGGAGCTGCTTATATACGGGGAAGGAGAGGATGAAAATAGATTACGGAATCTAGTGCAGGAGTTAGCCTTGACCGAAGATGTCCAATTCCTGGGGAAATTACCTCCGCTTGAGGTAGTAACCATTACTTCAAACCTGGATATTGTAGTAGTGCCCTCTCGCTTTGAAGCCTTTGGCTTATATGCTGCTGAAGCTATGTACGTGGGAAAACCAGTCATCGCATCAGATTCTTTTGGGCTGGCTGAAGTGATTACACATGGTGAAACTGGTTTGCTGTTCCCTGTGGGAAATGCACAACTTCTGATGGAAAATATGTTGCTCCTTGTTCAGGATTCAGACCTGAGAATGAAATTGGCCCGGGCAGCAAAGGAGTCTATTAAAAGCCGTTTTGATTTTGAGGATTACCATAAAAGTATTGGGAAGCTTTACAGTTTAATGTCTAATTCATCATGATTTCCTTCTAAATTGCGCATTATTAAACCTCATTTGAAACACTACAACTCAGCAATATTATTTTCCTCTGAATGGAACAGTTAATAACCTTTTTCAGTATTAGAACGGAAATCCCGGATAAGAACTTTAAACTGTTATTTAACACACTGTTTTTCTGTTCTTTTCTTCCTTACTTGACTTCGATAATCCCTATACTTCCAGGATTATTTTTCGGGTTCAACTGGACTGGGATTTCCTGGATTATCTGCCTGTTGGTTTCTATCTATCTATTGTTTTCCCTGAAGGATAGGCCAATGTTCCCTCTTGTAAATTGGATCTTCTGGATACTTTACCTGATTGTAGCCCTATCTGTTGATTTTTCATTTATAGGATTACAGCTCACCATTCAATATGTTCTTCCTATCATTATAGGAATTGTGGCTTCCTCCTTTACTTACTCCTGGCCTAAATTGTTTTGGATGTTTCAGCAGTTTGCAAGGCTGATAATTATTGTGTTTTTGTTATTTGTGGTATATAAAGTCCTTACGGGATATTCTCCTCACATGGCTTCTACTCCTATGCTGCTGTATGTGATGGCCACCGTCTCCCTTGGTGTTTATTACGTGTTTGGTGACAAAAAATACTTGATCATATTCCTGCTCTTATTCCTGATGCCATTTTTGTCTGTTACTCGAATGGCCATTTTGGTATTTGTCTCCTCTTTTGTAATTCACTTTTCTAATGAAAGTATTTCTTCCAAAATCCCATATGCGCTCCTAGGTTTGGTCATGTTTGCCATAGTTTTTAGCTCTGAGTCCTTTCAAAAGAAAACCTTTTATGATGGCAAAGGAGAGATTTCTGACTTGAGTATCAACTATTATGAGAGTAGTAGTGGGCTTAATACAAACGGAAGAACAGCATGGCAGTTAGGATTGGAGCCTGGCTTAGCCAAAAATCCCATTTTTGGAAACGGTCCTAGGTCTGATAATGCTGTTTTGAGTGAATTGGCTGGAGAGGATTCAGCGGAAGCACATAATGATTACCTATCAGTACGGTATAATTACGGTTGGCTTGGCTTAATATGCCTTTTAGCTGGCTTTGCTGTCACCTTTATTCAGTTGATGAAGTTCTATCTTCAAGATACTATTCCCCTTTTTAAGGTGCTGATCGGTTCCACCCTCACACTCTTCGTTGGGTTCTTATTCTTCATGTATTCAGATAATATTCTTAAATACACAATTTTCTTTCCCAATTATTTCTTCGCAATGATTGGTATTACCTATTCTGCAAGCAAAAGAGGGCTTGCTTATTTATAACGATGAAGATCTCCTTGATTATCCCTTTATTCAATAAAGAGGACACAATATTGCAGACACTTAAATCTGTGTTCAATCAGATCGAAAAGCCTGATGAAGTGATAGTGGTCGATGATGGAAGTCAGGATTCTTCCAGAGAGTTGGTGAGACAGCTGAGCAACCCTTTGATTCGATTGGTTTGCCAGTCCAATCAGGGAGTCTCTGCAGCAAGAAATAGAGGAGTAGAAGAGGCATCTTATGAATGGGTTACTTTTTTGGATGCGGACGATCAATGGGACGAGGAGTTCTTAAAAGAAATCAGATCTTTAAATAGGCTTTTTCCTAAAGAAAAAGTTCTTGCTACTTCCTATACCTTTTTCTACCTCTCAGGTAAAACTGAGACAGCTACCATCAATCATATCAAATTTAAAGAGGACCAAGGAGTAGTAGAAAATTACTTCCAGGTAGCGGCAGCATCTCATCCACCTATTAATTCCTCGGCCATTGCTATTCATAAGGAAGCTCTGGTTAAAGTAGGTGGATTCCCTGTGGGGATAAAGTCTGGAGAAGATCTGATTACCTGGACCCGATTGATGCTTCGTCATCAATTAGCTTATTCCACCCGCCCGTTGGGTAAGTATATCTTCCATAGCGCAAATGAAGGTGCCTCTACCTTGCGCGAAACTGATAATGATCCTGTAGGCAGGGAGATGCTTGAACTGTTGCCTTTTGCACTGCAAGCAGGCAAAGTAGGCTATAGCCTTTACCTTGGTCGATGGTTGAAAAATAAAGGTATATTACTTCTTGAAGTTGGAAAAAACTCCCATGCACGCAGAAAATTACTCCAGTCCTATAGCTATTCTGGTGAACGTTTTAAATTGATCATACTTCTAGGTATTTCTATATTACCTGTTCCTATTTCCAAAAAGCTTATTTCTAAAATTTATCAATCAGGTTAATGAGAGTACTTTGGGTTAATCCCTCCTTTTTAGATTACAGAGTCCCACTTTATCAGGAGTTGAATAAGCGCTTGAAAGGTGATTTTCATCTGCTATACTCTAAAAACCGCATTCCGGAGAGGGTTATTGGAAAAGTCGAAAAAGCCCTGGGACCAAATTCTCATGGTATGGAAGGGGAGCGCTTTCTGAACTTTGGTAAACTGGGAGAATTCTCAAATCAAGGGGTTCAAGTCCCTATTCAGCGTGGTCTGCTGAAAGCAATCAAAGAAATTAAGCCGGATATAGTGATAGCTGAAGGGTTCTTTCAATGGACACCTTTAGTGGCTTTTTATGCCAAAACCAATAACATCCCTTTATGGATTGCTTATGAACGAACTCACCATACCGAACGAAATTGCCCTTACTGGAGGAAAAAATACCGAAACTTGGTCAGCAAATTTGTTGATGGGTATTTAGCAAATGGGAGCTTGACTACTGATTACCTCAAAACAGATATCAATGCAGGTACTAAACCTATTATCGAAGGCTGTATGTCTGCAGATAGCGCCAACCTTGCAAAACGTACCGATAATCTTGCAGAAAATAATTCAGAAGTGAAGCCATCAGGATTAAACTATTTATTTGTAGGTCAATTCATCCATAGAAAAGGAATTCTGGAGCTCTGTGAGGCTTGGCTCATCCACGCTCGCACCCACCCGGATGATACTTTGGTACTTATCGGTGATGGAGAATTGAAAACTCAAATAGAAGACTTGTACTCATCTACAGAGTCTATTAAGATTCTTGGACACGTGGACTATGACCATATTCATGAGTATTATTCCTCTGCTGATGTATTTGTCATGCCTACTTTGGAAGATAATTGGAGTTTGGTTGTTCCGGAAGCCATGGCATGTGGACTACCCGTAGCTACTACAATTTATAATGGCTGCTACCCCGAACTAGTCAAAGACGGTGTGAATGGTAAAGTCTTTGATGTGCTCAAAGAGAGTTCAATTCTCGAAATGTTGGACTTTTTCCATTCTCAAAATCTTCAGAAAATGGGAGAAGCGTCTATAGAAATTGAGGCAGAGTACTCACCCGAAAAAGTGGCAAATAGAATAGCATCTGGTATTCTTAATCATAAGTAATATCTTAGAACGACGTATATAAATCATGCATATAGTTTTTGTATCAAGGGAATATCATAACTCCAAAAGGGGAGGAGGCATTGCTACTTATCTTCACGATCTTATCTCTATGATATTGGATCATGGACATCAAGTGACCTTAATCACTGCCTCAGATGATACTAGAACAAATTCAATTGAGGTTGAAGGCAATTTCACAAAAATAAATTTAGAGGGTGGGGACTTTATCATTCCGCAGGTCGAACCAGGGATGATTACTATGAAGAAGTTCAGGATTTTCTTCCGCTTCTTCTCCTATCGTTTAAAAGTTTTACGTGAAGTCCTTAAGTTGAAAAACGTAGATGTTCTGGAAGTATCTGAATTTGGAGCTGAGTCTGTCTTTTTCAAAAACTTTGATTTTCCCGTTGTTTATAGATTACAAACATCTAGTTTGCTCGATCGCAATAATGGTGGTGTCTTTAAATTTAGACCGAAACTTATACCTAATTTTTTCACAGGCTATTTTGAAAAGAGGGTATTGTCAAGCGCAGATTATCTTACTTCATGCTCATATAGCCTGAAAGATTGGACATCCAAATATTTCAATATTCCTGCTGATAAAATCAACGTACTCTATAATCCTATCAATCTAAAAAAGTGGCAATTTAGACGCACAGAAGAGTCCTTGGCTTCGTATAAGATCCTTTTTGTTGGGACTGTTTCGTATGAAAAAGGTGTAGGGGAACTGGTTGAAGCCTGCAAGATCCTTAAAAACAAGGGGATTGATCTCACTTTGACCATAGCAGGTAAATTGGGTGGCTATGGCAAAAATCTCCAGCAGGAATTAAAAGACGAGAAATGGTGTGAATTCTTGGGTCATATCACAAAAAAAGAATTAAACACCATCTATGAGTCACATAGCATTGCTGTTTTTCCTTCCCACTGGGAAGCCTTAGGCTTGGTTACTTTAGAGGCTATGTTCTCCGGCGCATTGGTAATTGGCAGTGCTGAAGGGGGAATGAGTGAATTAATCGATGATCAGGAAACTGGATTTTTAATCCAACCAAAAGATGCTGTTACATTATCCCACCTGATAGAAAAAGTACTGAATTTGCCCCTTCAGGAAAAAAGCAGAATATCAAACAATGCTGTCCAGCAGGTGATTGAAAGCTTTTCCGATAAAAAAATTGTCCCTCAATTTATTTCCTATTATCAGCAAGTAGTCGATGACTTCCATGCTAGTTCAAATGCTAAGTCTTCTTCTGACTCTTCTCTGAAAAGAGGTGAATAATTGTGGTACTACCACGATTCTAATGGAGTTTACTCCTGGTTTATTTATGAATGGATTCCGGAGACTATCATCCGGATGGGTGAGCCTTACGGGATGGTTACTTTTTGATCGCCAAAAAGTGACAAAGATAAAATCTATATAAAATGGAGAAAGGCATAGTTAGGCTGAAGTCTCTGAAGAAAAATGAAGCAGTGGAAAACAGAAGTCACATTTTCTTATGGGGTTTTTAGTTTAAAGCCCGACTTGCTTTCATACTCAATTCAGGGTACAAGCGACAAAGTAACTACTAGTTTTCTACTGTAGTAAGGGGAAGTTCATGTATACCTTACCTAGCTTCACAGGGCTAATACTTTTTAAGGTGATTTCTAAACTCATTCAGTTTTAAAATCTTATTGTGGCTAGCCCGAATATTGTGCTATCTTTGCACCCCGATTTGAATTAGCAAAAATGCAAAAAGCACTATTTCTACTATCAATACCGCCTCCTGTCCATGGAGCTTCAATGATGGGGAAGTATATTCAGGATAGTAAAGTAATCAACCAAGCTTTCAGTATTACTTATATCAACCTGAACACATCTACCTCTGTAGATGAAATCGGAGGGCAAGGAATTGCCAAGTACCTGAGAATAGTTTCACTTTTTTTCAAAGTGTTAGTTCAGTTAATCCTGATAAGGCCCCATTTCACTTACATGACCCCTACAGCAGGAGGGATGGGGTTTTATAAAGATTGGCCATTAGCCATGATTTGCAAGCTGTTTTCAGGAAAATTTATCGCTCATTTTCACAATAAAGGGGCTAGTAATTACCAAGACTCTAAGGTCGATAACTGGCTATACCGCAGGTTTTTTAACAACACCTATGTCATTCTCTTAGCAGAGGAATTATATACAGACATTTGCAAATATGTGGGAAGAGAAAGACTTTATATATGCCCCAACGGTATTCCTGATCCTTACCAAGAATTAGTTTCCAAAGAAAGTAACGAACCACTGAAGTTACTTTTCCTTTCGAATCTTATTCGGGAGAAAGGAATCTTTGATTTACTTCAGGCCATTGCATTATTGAAAAAAGATGACATTCCTGTACAATGCACTATAGTCGGAGGAGATGGTGATATTTCTGAAAAGGAATTGCTAGAAGAGATTGCCTTGCTTGATATCAAGGAACAAATCGATTTTTTGGGGAAACGCTATGGAAGCGAAAAACTTCAACTAATCCAGTCTTCAGATATCTTCGTATTTCCTACTTACTATCGTAAAGAATGCTTCCCTTTAGTACTATTGGAAGCGATGGCTTTTGGACTTCCTATTATCACCACCACTGAAGGAGGAATTCCTTCTATTATTAGAAATGAGGAAAATGGATTGATTTTAAAATCAAAAGATCCCCAAAACTTGTCTTTGGTAATCAGAAAATTGCTATATAATAAAGAAATGAGATCTTTGTTAGGAAAAGCTGCCCGGAAAGATTTTAGTCAAGAATTCACATTAGAGAAATTTGAGCAAAATTTTCTAAGAAATATTGAGCAAATCGTTTTAAAAGAACAGTAGGTTTAAGATATGGAAATCAGGTTTAAAGATTATGTAATACAAACCCAATTACCTACCTCATGGAATGAGGACAGTAAATTTGTTATTAATACTATTAACCCGCATTCCTATTGTATAGCTGAAGAAGATCCCGAGTTTAAGCAGGCACTCACTAGTTCGGATATCCTACTTCCAGATGGTGTGGGTATAGTATGGGCTAGCAGATTCATGTATGGCGCCAAAATCCGGAAAGTAGCAGGCTACGACTTGCATTTGCATTTTCTTGAGTTGCTGAATAAGCAGAGCGGTAAGGTGTTTTACCTTGGATCTACTGACAGTACACTTCAAAAAATTCAGCTTAGACTGCAATCAGACTATCCAAATATTGAGTTTCACTGCTACAGCCCTCCATTTAAGCCTTTGATGGATGATCAGGATAATGCCCATATCCACCAAATCATCAATAAGGTTAAGCCACAGATTTTGTTTGTAGGGATGACTGCTCCGAAGCAAGAGAAGTGGGTGCACCAGAATAAAGATTCCTTAGATGTAGAAGTAATTTGTTCCATAGGAGCAGTGTTCGATTTTTATTCAGGTAATGTCAAAAGACCAAGTAAAATATGGATAGACTTGGGACTGGAATGGTTACCCCGATTGCTCAACGAACCAAAAAGATTGTGGAGAAGAACGTTTATCTCCAGCCCTAAGTTTTTGCTCTATCTTATTTCTTCCAAATTTTCAACATCCTCCTAATTACCTGTTACGGAATGACACTTGACCATAACAGTCGTCAAATAGAACTGGCTAGGATAGTTAGTATAGGGAAAGCTTTTTTCAGTTATTGGAAAATGACTTCTTGCACATACCTCAACATTTCACAAACAATACCCGGTGGCCGAGCGCGGTTACTGAGCTTGTCGAAGCATGCCGCGGCCATTTGGCTAAACAAATGCTACGGACAAAGAAGCGTAAAATCACAAAAAATAAACCTGGATATGCTTAAATAGCTCAATCCTGAATTATAGATGAATAACCCATGGATTGATAAGTTTCGCGCTTATCCAAAAGTACATTCCCTTCTTGAGAAGGCATTTTCTTCTGAATTATTTAAAAGGATACTTAGAGGCTCCTTCTGGAATGCTATACTTAATTTTTTCAGCAAGGGAGTTTCATTTATAGGTACAGTCATAATTATTCGGCTCATAGGCAAAGAAGCGTATGGGGAATTTGGAATGCTGAATAGTACCATAGCCATGTTTGGTATGTTCACTACCTTCAGTATTTCTCAGACTGCTACTAAGCATATTGCCGAGTTTCGAGACCTAGATAGACCCAAGGCAGGGAGAATAATTGGCTTGTCATTCCTGTTTTCTGCCACCATGGGCTTGTTGATTTTCACCATAGTCCAGCTTACTGCTGGTATGTTGGCAACAAACTCCCTGAATGCCCCGCATTTAGAGGGTAGCCTTCGTCTCATGGCTACAGGCATGTTGTTTGGATCTCTAAATGGCGCACAATACGGAGTGATCAATGGTCTTGAAGCATTCAAGGAAAATTCCTTTTTAGGGATCTTGCTCGGTATCACGCTGACCATAATGAAAATAGCACTCACTTATTGGTTTGGATTCTATGGCGCAGTACTAGGGATGACAATAGAGCCCTTTGTCACCTACTTGGCTACATTTTACCTCATCAGGAAATTACTTAAACGCTCCCAGCTGAAAATCATGTTTGCTGGTGCATTGAAAGAATATAAAATCCTGTTCAATTACAGTCTTCCTTCACTGCTGTCCGGTCTATTGATTTTTCCGACGAATTGGTATACCATGTCCTTGCTGGCAACAAATAAGGAGGGGGGCTATGATGATTTAGCAGATTTCAATGTGGCCAACCAATGGTTTAATGTGCTTATTTTTATCACCTATATTTTGGTCAGCAGTTTCTTGCCGATTTTCTCTGACTTATGGGCGAAAAAAGAATACCAAAAGGTAAACCGAATTGTCAAAAATGCCTCCGCGACGATTTTGGCTATTTTCATTCCTATCAGTATCATCTTTTTGATTTTTGGAGAATCAATAGGTAAAATATATGGCGTAGAATATACCGGTGTAGGGATTCTGATTTTCGTCTCGGTATTTACACTCATCCCGCAATCCCTATGTATAGTTCTGAACAATGTCCTTGTAGCGAGCGGGAGATTGTGGACCAGCCTACTGGTCTTTGCCGCCTGGAGTATTACATTCATAGGACTTACTTTCGCACTTCTCTCGTACTCATCTATGGGATTGGTCATCTCCAGACTGATTGCTTTTGTGCTCTATCTAATTATTCTATTTTTGGTTTATCGTAGCTATTATAGAAAATCAAAACTCCAAACCCAGATAATTTGAAAGTAGGCATTGTAACCTATGCATTGAATATAGGTGGCGTTGAGCGGGTAATCCTAAATCTGTATCAAGGCCTTCTAGCTCATGGGTACCAGCCTACAATCATAGAAATCATGAAGAAAGGGGAGTGGAGCGAAAAGTTTCAATCCATGGGCTTGCAAGTAGAGCAGGTGCTGCCCAGTCAATGGGAAAGTAAAAAGAAACATGCTTTTCGAATTCTGAATAAGCTAAAGGAGTATAGACTCCTTTTTTTAAATGATGTGCAATACGCGCACAGTATTTTGGGTTTTCTCCCACCCGCTACACGCGTCTTCCCGATAGTTCATGGGAATTTAGAATCCATGCTTTTCAATGCATCTTTCAATATTTCTCAGATTCAAAATATCCTTTGTGTCAATCCAATCCTTGCAGAACGCCTGACTAAGGAATATGCTGTGCCACAGGAAATGATTCATGTCGTTCCTAATTGCCTGGATACGCAGAATATCTCTCATACAACTACGCTCAAAACGAAGGAGTTTGTCTACTTGGGCAGATTAAATGATTTTGAAAAGGGTGTCATGGATATTCCTGAGATTATGAAGATCGTTTCTGAAAATTTCCGGGAGGTTCAACTTGATATTTATGGATCAGGTACGCATGAAGAAGCGCTGAGAAATATGATTCGAAGTTTTGGGCTTGAAGGAAACATAAGCTTGAAAGGTGAACTAGACCCCGAGAAGGTTCACGATACCTTATCTCACTATAAATACTTGATTTTCCCTTCGAAATTTGAAAGTGGAGCCCTAGTGCTTAAAGAAGCCATGCTTAACGGCCTGATACCTTTTGCATACCGTCTTCCCGGTCAGACGGACGTTATTGTGACGCACGGAAAAAATGGTTTTTTAGCGGAGCCTGGGAATATTTCTGAGTTTGCAGCACATATTTTAGCGCTTTATACAAATCAAGAATTGGTGAAAGAAATTAGCGAAAATGCAGTTTCTTCTATTCAGAAGAATTTCTCCTTGAAGGTGATGATGCATGCTTACCAACAAATAATAGACCTGGCATTAAAATCTCCAGACCCGCAAAGGTCTGGCAGACTTGAAATCGAAATTTTAGAAGAATTCACCAACCTACCTTTAATTTTAATAAGGCCATTCAGAAAAATCCTAAGAGGATTAGGCTTATACAAATGAAAACAGTTAGAATCTTATTTATTACCACTGCTTTTCCACCTTACGAATTTTCAGAGGCTCTTGTTAATGCTAAATTGGTAATGGCCTTGAAGGAAAATGGCCATGATGTACATGTTATCTCCCGCCCAGCCACCATAGTGTATAATGACGCATGGTCTGGATTGTGGAAATCACTTGAACATCAAGTGTATTATCCTAGCTCTGGCAAAATATCCAAGCTTAATAAGATTTCCTCCTCACTCAAGGGAATACTGAGATACAAATTACCGGTAGAAGGTATTCGCTGGGGACTGGAAGCTGAGAAACTTGCCACCAAACTCCACCAAGAGAAAGGCTTTGATCTAATTATGACCAGAATGCCATCTCTTTTTCCTCATTTATTAGGTTTGAGACTAGGCAAAGTCTGGAATATCCCTGTTGTCTCCAACTGGAATGACCCTACGGATGATATTCGACCTTTAGGACACAAAGTTTCAAGAAAAGCCTCCTTCTTTTTTAAATTGATCTCGCGAAGAGCTTTTAGTTCAGCTACATTAAATACTTTCCCTTCCAGCCAATTACTAGAGCATTACTTAAAGACAAACCTTAAAGGTCTAACTGCAGCAACTGAGATTATACCACATATAGGTTTTTACCCTGATTTTTCCTTAACACATCAGGTGGGCGAAATACCCAGAATTGTCCATGCCGGCAATATGCTGGATAATATCCAACTGGATTTGTTGTTAGAATCCCTGCATTCCCTAGTAAAAAAAGGATTGAAATTTGAACTGCATGTATTTGGAATGGTTCAGGAGAAATTGTTGAGTGCTATTCCAAAGCTGGGGTTAGAGAACTGTGTTTTCGTACACAATCCCCTTGGTTATTCAGAGATGATTGAGAAGCTGGTCCAGTTTGATTTCCTATTGATCCTTGAAGCCCAATACCCTGAAGGAATTCTAATGCTCAGTAAACTTTCTGATTACGCCTCTTTGAAAAAGCCCATTATTGCACTCTCTCCTAAAAATGGTGTTACAGCCAATTATTTTGCAGATCAAAAAGGCTTTCATCTTTTCGACAACACCAATCAGACTGAGATAGAAAATGGATTGGAGAAGATTCTAGTGGAATTCCCCAAGCATGCACTTCCAGAACCAGATAACAAGCTTTGGTCGGAAGTTAACCCTGCCCAAATTGTCTCACAGTATGCTAGAATTTTCTCGTCTATCATCCAACCTAAAAATACCAGGAGTTAACATCCTCGGTTTGACATGCAGTAAACAGCTACTGCCTATTAATCGACCTGTTGCCACCGATAGTAACACCTTCCCTGCGACCTGTTTTCTGGTAGAATAGATGAGTAGATATTAAAGCTTCTCCTGATTTACTTAGCATACTCTTCCCCTTCTTCACACTCAGCACTACTATTTATTTCAGAAGAAAAACTGGCAATCGGCACACTTGCTGATAATTATATTTTTTATAAAATTATTGCAACGTTAAGTTTACATGTTTATATTGATCTACAAATTTCTATAAATCAACAGCCTATTTGGGGATGTTAACTCCTAATTAGGGGATTTTTCTACCCACATAGAACACTGGTTGGTTTCAAAAAGTAAAGCACAGTGCGTTGATTTTATTTGAATCTTTCTTTACTAGTTTTCAGAAAATGCTTCTGTTTTTCTTTCCTTTTCTAGATGGCTCGATTTATAATGTGTCATATAGTCTTTTAAAACTAGATTTCGATAGAATCCCAAGCAAGACCTAGTTCTGAAGATTTTTAGATCAAAAAAAGAAATAGATTTTCTATTATCAAATTCGCCGGAATGGCATGAAAATTTATTCGAAAGTGTAAGTATTATCCGTTCGAACTGAGGTACTAAAATTATTTTGTAACCATAAAATTAATTTTTAGTTAATTGTTTGAAATAACGAGTTGTCATTGTTTAGTTAAAATAAATCCCGTTATTTTGCACTTTCAATTCACGCGGAAGAACTCAAGTATTTGCAAAAAATCTTTACTACTAGATGAATCAACTTTTATCATTGATCTCTTCCTTCGGTCTGGGGGTTTTGATCTTACCCGTATTAATTATAATTCTTAATAAGGCAAACATAGGAGATATACCAGGTGGGAGGAAAATCCACAGTAAGTTTACTCCTTCCATGGGTGGTATAGCAATTATCTTTGCAGGGTTAGTTTCCTTTGGAATATGGGGTTGGCACATGTCACCTGGAACAATGAGATATGTTGCCTTATCTATCCTCATCATGTTCTTTATAGGTATCCGTGATGATTTTTCTCCATTAAGCGCATTCCAAAAAATCCTAATGCAATTGGGAGCGTTATTCTTGATCTATTTCTTTGCTGAAATTCGTGTGACCAATTTTTACGGATTCCTTGGAATATATGAGTTGCCAGAAGTTTTTAGTTTCCTATTCACCATCGTCACTTTGTTTGCTATTACTAATGCATACAATTTAATTGATGGGATTGATGGCCTAGCAGGCACAATTGCTAGCATCCCTCTGTTGATTTTAGGGTTTTGGTTTGACTACGTAGGATATGTAGGCTATTCAATCTTATGCTTTGGCCTGTTAGGGGCGATTTTGGCTTTTTTATCATTCAACTGGCACCCAGCAAAAATTTTCATGGGAGATACAGGTTCCTTGCCGCTTGGCTTCGCACTTGCAGTGATGGTAGTCGCTTTTATGAATGTCAACGCAGAACTTCCCTTGGATAATGCCTATAAAATCAAACCGAATTTCAGTTTTGCAGTCGCTATGGTTCTAATACCATTATTTGATATGGCTAGAGTTTTTGCAAAACGACTTTCAAGCGGGAAGCATCCAATGAAAGCCGATAAAAATCACCTGCACCATTTGCTTGTACGCTTTGGTATGAAGCAGCCCAAAGTAGTTCTCCTTTTAGTACTTGTTCAATTAGCCGTACTGTTCTCATTAGTAATCATGAGAGATTTTTCTGACAACGTGGTACTACCATTAGTTTGTGCGTTGGTTTTAAGTATAGGTTTAGCTTTAGAAGCCATCACTCCGAAATTTTTGAAAATAAAAATCATGAGGAAGGTTCCTAAAGTTTACAACTTTACTGTACCTACGCCGATCAAACCAAAAATGGAAACTGAGGACCTAAATAAAATGCCAATTAATATGAATTAATTGGTAAGCATTATTTCTGAATGATCTTTAAAAATACATGACTTACTTAAAAAAAGTAAAGATTGGGATTCTTACCAAGCCTTTTACTGAGTTAGACGCCTGGGAAATTTCTTTATTTGAGCAATTACTGGAATTAGATTTTTTAGAGATTTCCGTTTTGATCTTTGATGGAAGGCCTCAGGATACTAATAGTGCTAAACCTAGTTTTTTATCTAGACTTTGGCCTGGTAACTTTTTATGGCGCTGGCAGCAATCTATTGAAAAGAAGCTTTTTGTACCGGTAAGCGTTGAGTCAGAGAAAGTGCGTCACATGTTTGATAGTGTTGACAAGCTTGAAATGTTTCCTAGAAGAAAAGGTTTTGTAGACTTTTTTGAAGAAGCTGATACTGAAAAGATTAAGCAATTAGACCTGGATATAATTCTCCGACATGAGTTTAACATCATAAAAGGGGCTATACTAAATGCATCCAAGTATGGAGTATGGAGCCTGCATCACGGAGACAATTTTGTGAATAGAGGAGGACCAGCCGGCTTTTGGGAAATCGTTGAAGGCCATGAAGCAATAGGAGTGACACTGCAGCAGCTTACTCCAGAGTTGGATGGTGGTAGAATCATAGAGAAGGCTTTTTATAATATAAATTGGTCGCACAATAAAAATCGTCAATTTATACAGTTCTCTTCCATTCAGCTGGTTTTAAAAAACATTAGAAAAGTGAGGTATGGGAAATTCTCCATTGAAGAATCTCTCACCTATAGTCATGCATTATACAGATCACCTGGTGCACTGGCTACTTTGAACTACTTAGGGAAATTCTACAAGGTCTTCTTAAGTACCGTTATTAGTAAATTAGCTCCTTCAAAAAGAGAAAATCTATGGAAGCTCTATCTGGGAAAGGGCGACTTTCTTCATGCGGCTTTATTCAGAGTAAAAGAAATCCCTCTTCCTGAAGGGGAATTCTGGGCCGACCCATTTCTTTTTGAGAAAGAAGGCAAAAAGTATTTATTTTTTGAACGCTACAAATTCGACAAAGGAATAGCTTGTATCAGTGTGGGGCAACTTGAAAACGGTAAGGTTACTGACGTACAAGATGTAATTGACGATGGTACTCACATGTCCTATCCCAATGTTTTTGAAGATCAGGGAGAAATCTACATGATTCCTGAAACCTGTGCAAAAAAGAGGTTAGAGGTATATAGAGCTACGGACTTCCCTTACAAATGGGAACTTTATTCTACAGCTTTTGAAGGTGTAGAACTCGCAGATGTTAATTTCTTTAGAGATGAACTTGGGAAAGCATGGATTTTCTTTAGTAAAGGCTTCTGGTTTGATCTTAATTCTGATCTCTATATATACCAGATCGATTCACTCAAAATGGATACTTTATACCCACATCTTCAGAACCCGGTGATTATAGATTCAAGAATTGCCAGAAATGGAGGTAAAATCTATAAAAGAGATGGGAAGTATTTCCGTCCAAGCCAAAGGAATGTCAATGGAAATTATGGATTTGGGCTAAATATTAATCAAATACTAGAGCTTACACTGGAGGAGTATAAGGAAGAAAAAATTGTGTCTGCCTATCCTTCCTTTATGCCCAAATTAACAGGCTTTCATCATGTGGACAGCCATGAAAAGTTCTTCATAATTGATGCAGCAAAAAGAAGGGGTTAAATGTTGGGATTTTAAAGAGTATGAACATCGCCTTTCTGCTAATAAATATACAAAAGCAGCCTAGTATGCCTTAAACTTAAGAATTAATCCTACACCCTACATCTGACATCTGACACCCGTCATAGTCATCTGTCATCTGACATCAGTCAACGATAATCACTCATCTCTCCCGTCTCCGGTCTCCCGTCTTCTGTCTACTGTCTCCGGTCTTCTGTCTTCTGTCTTAAAAACATCGGTCATCCGACATCCGACACCGGTCATCACTCATCTCTCCCGTCTCCCGTCTTCAGTCTTCTGTCTTAAAAACACCGGTCATCCCACACCCAACACCGGACACCCAACATCGGTCACCGGACATCGCCCATACCCCAAATAAAAAGACCCAGAGAAACCCCGGGTCTTTTTGTTTGGCATCTGCCTTAATTAAAACTTAACGCTTTTTCAAAGTTGAGACCTATATGGTATAAAAAAAATACCCTATGTAGGGTATTTTTTGGTCATTATTAGCTAAAAACACCCGCTTTTCAATAAATTTTGAAAATTGCTCAAATCATTGGATCACTTATTGATATTATTCAAATAGTAAAATGACCGTTCTTTGAAATTGAGGAACAACCGCTCCCCCGACACATAAACCGCTCAGATTACATTTGAAATTATTAACATCTAGCATTTTTGATTTGGAATGGCAATTGTAAGTTAACCGTATGAATTCTAGCACAACGAAAAACGTCTGCTTAGAAATGATTTACATGCGAGATTCCATATGACCTATTAAAATCAAAAAATAATCATATGAATTTATTTACTTTGCACCTAAATCAAAAAGTAGGGAAAGCCCCTAGTTTTAAAAAAAAGTATAGTCCCTGTTAAAAAAAATTAAAACCTCATCATCTTAATCTAATCCCAAAAATGAAGCAAAAATTGTACTCTATTTCGGTTAACCGTTCACTTATGATCGCCTTGGTTGCCATGCTGGCTATGGGTGCTTGTAAGAGTAAAAAGAAAGCTGCACAGCCAGCTCCTCCAGCACCTGTTGAACAACCTCAAGAAGTTGCTCCAGCACCTGCTCCAGAAAGAGCCGCTGAAGAAGTAGCTGCCGAAAAACTTGAAAATTATTTTAATAGCGTAGCTGCAGCTGGTAATGCTTCTATGGCCAATCAAACTATCCAAGAAGCTCTTGGTATGTTCTCAAATCAAGAAACTCCCGTTTTGATCGTAATTCACGAAGAAAATGGTATCAAAGATTACGATGAGCCTACTACAATCAAAAAGTATTTGGAATACTTGAAAGACACTAAGAAGAACCTAAACTACATCAGCGATATCCGTATGGATGCCAATGGTAAGGTTTCTGAATTGGAGCTTAGAAGAAAATAATTGCCCAACCGAAAAAAAATAAGTTAAAAATGAAAAATAAAATGATCCTTTTCCTGGGCTTATTCCTTGCTACTTCAGTAAGCGTTCTAGCTCAGTCAGAAACAATTAGCCCAGCAAGAAAGCAAGCAATTGATTCCCTTGCACTTGAAAAAGTGAAAGATTTAAGTAAATATATCAGCATCATCGGTAGCAAAGAGACTCAATTCTCTGAAGCAAACAGAGTGATGGATCGTGCAGAAGAACTTTTCTCTCCAGGAGCTGAGATGGGGGTTTCCAGCATCAACACTAACGAAATCGCATACTACAAAGTGAGACGTTATTTTGAGCGTTTGATGGCGTTGAATTACGATAGAGTAAACATCACCTGGTACGATATCCAGTACATCTCTGACTTGGAAAGACAGCCTGATGGAAGATACGTAGGCGTTGTTACCGTGTTCCAACGTTTTGAAGGTACTTCTATTGAAACAGGAATGAACTACAAAGACACAACTAAGAAAGATATCACTATTTACGTAGAGAAAAAGCAAACCCAAATCGCTGGTAGAACCATCGAATTCTGGGACGTCATGCTAGGTGACGTAAGAGTGACAGAAACCTCCGCATGAGAATAGTAACCTTTATTTTTGCGATGTTAATCGCAAGCATCTCAATTGTCTCGGGGCAAGGCATAGGCAGCCCCGGGACAATTAAAGATGATGGCAGATTTGCTGCCTCTACCAAACAACTAAACCAATTCTTCAGAAGATTTAACGCAGAGGAATCACCTACTGATGGCAATGTGCGTTACTATCCAGGCGACTCTGCTTATCACAGTGTTGCTCTTAGAAAGGGTTTTCTACAAATACTTTTTGACAATCAAACTTCCTCAATCAGCCCAGATCTTAAAAAGCAGTTCATAGATGCTGTGCTTTCTACTAGTTACCCTCAGTACATAAACTTCCACAGGGAAGGCTGGTACGCTGAGGTGCAGGCAGACTTTATATACAAAGGAAAAAGAGAAAATGCTACCCTAATATTGAAACTCCAGGCCGAAGGATTGGGGTATGAATGGGTTATAGATGAGGTGTCATTTCCCCCATTCAAAAACATCTTTAACAAACCAGTGGGAGATAGAAAAGATTTTCTTCACCCACTTAGCCATGAACTTGGCTTTATGAATCTAAGAAGAGCCTTCCAAGACTCTGATTCCCCTGAAGCATTCACAGAAAGCAGTTTCAAACCAGATTATTTGACACTGTTTTTGTATGAAATGAAGCAAAATACCCTTCGTTACGATACGGTAACAGATGTGAAATTCCACTTCTTCCAGATTGAAGGCTGGTATTTTGAAGTACACCAATTCAACCGCCCTGGTTTTAATACAGGTTGGCTGATTTCAAACCTTGTCAAACTTAACCCTGGTGACAAGGAAACTATCCAGAAATACATTTATGATCAGAACTAAGACCATATACCTAAGTCTATTCTTGCTCTGCCTCAGCTTCTCCAGTTTTGCTCAGGCGATTAAAGGCTATACCAATGCTGAAATAGATGACTACTCCTCAAAGGTAGAAGATCAGGTTCGCTTCTTGGAATACCTGCTTAACACCATTGGCTCAGCTGAAACCCAACCTAGGGACAAGGATGTGGTTATCCGTGAAAGCTACCTGAAGATTTTCCGCGATGGGGAAGTGCAGGTGGAAGATGATCTCCTGCTTGATAGAAAAGTAGTGACAAACAAAAATGTAACTGCCTATCTGAAAGACATTGAGTTTTTTTACAAGGATGTCAACTTCAAATTCAAAATACGAGAGGTGAAACCTCATCAGAAAGACAATGGAGACGTCTATTTTACAGCATCCCTAGATCGTACGATCACTGCCACAGGCATCAACAACGAAAAAATCACCAATACCAAACCCCGTTTTGTTGAGGTGAATTTGGATCCTAAAACCCAAGAGCTCAAAATCGCCAGCGTCTACACTACCAAAGTCAGCCGCGATGAGGAACTTGCAGAATGGTGGTCCGTACTAGACCCGCACTGGCAGAGTTACTTCAGAGATCGATTTGCCTTAACTGCATACGATTCTGTTAGTTTGGATCAGCTTTATAGATTTGTTGAAGTAGATTCTCTGGATATCTCCGGTACAGACTCCCTTTTGGATCTCAGCCCTATGGAGGCCATGCGCAGTCTCAAATATGTGAATCTCAGCAACACCCAGATTACTGAATTAGGCCCTATTTCCAATGTGACCTTTTTGGAATACTTGGACGTATCCAATACGCCAACTTCTGACATTCAATTTATTAAGTACTCAGACCGACTGAAGCACCTTGATATTTCTAACACCCAAATCAGAGATATCAGCGAGCTGGTAAACCTGAAATCAATCAGGTCCCTCCGAGTGGAAGAAACTCCAATCATGAGCTTTGCCGTTCTGAATGAATTCGATAGCCTTCAAAGTCTATATATTTCCAAAAGTGGGTTTAATAATACAGAGAACATCAAAGACCTGTCAAATCTGGAAAACCTTGATCTAAGCAATAATTATTTGGTCAACTTCAGTCAGCTTTCGGACTTGACTTCCATCAAGACACTGAACTTATCAGCTACCAATATTCAGGATCTAAGTCCGCTAGCAGAGCTCAAAAACTTGGAGGTGTTGGACATTACAGGTACAGAAGTATCAGATATCACCGCATTGAACGGAAAACCAGAATTGAATAAGGTCTTGGCCGATGAGACCAAGCTGTCTGTAATGGCCTCGGATAATTTCATCAGAAATAATCCAAAAGTCCTCCTGATACATCATGTGAAAGATTTAGAAAGCTGGTGGGCAGGATTGTCTGATGCATGGAAGTCTAGTTTGAAAAAAGCCAATCCAAGAATCACTACCGATAATCCAAGTGTGGAAATTCTTACCAGTACTATTGGTTTGGAAGAATTAGATCTGAGCGGGGCAGGAGTGGAAAGCTTAAATCCTATCACAAGATTTGTCAAACTCACAAAGGTGGATTTTTCAGACAACCCAATTTCTGATGTGATTTCCCTTAGCGAAGTGAAAACTTTGGAAGAAATCACAGGGAAAAACACACAGGTGAAAGATATTTCCCCTCTGAAATCAAATGAGGAATTAGTAAGAATTGATCTGGACGGAAGCCCGGTTTCAAGCATTATGGATGTTGTGAGTCTTCCTAATCTGACCTACTTGAATGTCAACGCATCGGGGATTTTCCCGGAGGAAGTTCCTGAAATACTTATCCAAAAGCCAACCTTGACAATTATCTACCGAACAGATGAGCTGAATACCTGGTGGTCAGAGCTAGACGTTTCCTGGAAGGAAATTTTCAGAAAGCAGTTTTCCTTACCTGAAGAGCCTTCTAATGAGCAACTTCATGCCATGACAGAAAAGTCTTCCCTGTCCTTCGAGCGAGTTTCAATCGGTGATATTTCTGCAATCACTGCTTTTGTGAATCTACGTTCCCTAGTGATTTTCGATGCTCCCTTAGGTAATATAGCGCCTTTAGGAGAACTCAAACTTCTGGAGAAAATCAAAATATCCCAGGTTCCAGTTGTAGATTTCTCCCCATTGAGAAGTCTCAATAAGCTGAAAGAACTCGATATCAGCAACTCTGGAATAGAAGATCTGGATCCACTTGCTGGGTTGATAAATCTGAAAACATTGAATATCTCAGGCACAAACCTGAAATCCCTGAAAGGACTGGAAGGATTAGTCAATCTGCAGGAATTGGATGTAGCAAGCACCAACTTGAGGAGCCTCAGACCTATAGAAGGCCTACCAAACCTTAAAAAGCTTTCCTGCTTCAATACAAGGGTGAATAGTAGATCAGTGGATAGTTTCAAAGACTCCAACCCTGATTGCGAGGTTAGATATTATTAGAATTGTTCCTCAACAAAACCCACATCAATAGGCCAGGGTTTTAACCCTGGAAACTAGGATTTTAACCCTAGGAATCAATAGGCCAGGGTTTTAACCCTGGAAACAAGGATTTTAATCCTAGGAATCAATAGGCCAGAATTTTAACCCTGGAAACTGGGGAATTGGGAATAAAAAAAAGGGATTAAAAAATAATATAAAAAATCCCTTTAATATTTTCTTAGAAAAAGTAGTGCTTGAAAAGTTGCTTAATCACCCTGACATAAAGGTATATAGTCGATCTCGTAAAAAAATACCCTGTACAGGGTATTTTTTTGTTTTATCTAGCTAAAGTTTTCCACAAAATATACTTTTTATAAGTAATGGTTGACTTATTCTTATTTTCTTATTAAAGAATACGTGCAAATAAAATTTCAAACCATACAATAAACCGAGAGATTCTACCGAAAACATGTACAATGACCCTACTTCATCCTGTCCCATCCTCCGACCACTGATTTCTATTGGGACAACCAACAACCAAAAATTATAACTCTCCGCACCCTTAAGGCTAATCATATTAAGTATTTTGCATCTGTCTTGAGCAAATCCCTAGCAACATTCACCTTATTATCCCTTTTATTGATCCTGTTGGGAATCAATCGTGGGTTTGATATCTCTGACGAAGGGCTTTATGCCTTGCTCGCAGTCCCTGCTCAGGAAAATATAGCCGGTATATTCAATTATGATTTATTCTTTAAGTTTTTTTATAAGATCTCAGGAATAGAGTTTGGGTTGGTTGGGCTGAGACTACTCCGCCTGTTTCTTTATTTTCTTGCAGGCGCCGCTTTGACAGTCTTTTGGGGAAATCTATCAGGCACAAAAAAGTTTTCTAGCAATCATTTTCTTATCGCCACCCTAGGTCTATTTGCTGGCTATGGATTTTTACCCCAGACACTTTCCTATAACTCACTCACAGTGGTGCTGGCCTGTTTCTGGTTAGCAGTAATCTCTACCCAGAAAAAAAATATGCTACAATATTTCCTTTTGGGCTTCCTACTTTCCTGCTTTGCTTATGTTAAAATCACGGCTTGTCTAGGATTGGGATTACTAACCCTGCTTTGGATGCTAAATAATAAAGAGATAAAGTTCAATCGCATGCTGGGTTTAATCATTCCTTTCATGATGATCGAACTTCTGATGTATTTATGCTTAGGTGATTTTGCGTTTTCAAGAATGATTGAAGCCAAGGAATTAATGGGCAACCGCAGCTCGTACTCGCTTTTATTCCTGGCAAAGTATGAGTTGGTAGGAGGGTTTTGGATTTTCTTAGCGGCAATTCCTTTTTTTTTAGCTGGATCACTTTTCCATTCTTCACCAAAATTGAAAATTGCAATTCTACTTACTGGAGTACTCGCCCTGAGCTACATAGCTTATTTTACTTCAATCACGCAGGAGTGGAACCATGTCATATTGTTAGTGACGGCAGCACTAGTTGCTTATTATATTCCAAAATTTCAGTTCACTACCACCTCACCCAATCAGCGCTTCCTTTTCCTGTCCTTATTTATTTTACCCTTCGTACTCCATTTCGGAAGTAATGTTTATTGGCTCCGCCTGGGAATTCACTTTTGGGTATTTTGGATATTTGCAATCTTATTTGTTTTTGATTCCATTCAGTTGAAGTTCAGGAATGCAATCCATTTTGCAGTAGGGGGGCTCAGTTTTCTCTTAGTACTTAATGGAATTTGGGTGCATCCTTTCGAGCAGGAATCTTTATGGAATGCAACGGAAGAGTGGAGCTACGGCAATGGAAACAAGCTCTTGCTTTCTCCTGCTCAGCTGGATTTATTAAATACCCTCAAACCATTTGTCCAGAATAGGAAAGAACTCTTGGCAGTTTATAGAATCCCCGGAATCCCTTACCTATTCAATAAAACCTCCCCCAAGACGCCAGGCTTTTGGGATAGAAGCCAAACAGACTATTTTTTTCCTTCGGATTTTCAGACTGACCTGCTTATATATTACCCCCTTGATTCCTTACCTTCCTTAGTGAAAGATGATTTTTCTGTAAAATATGCCCAGCTCCCTGATGGCAATAAAATTCAGATTTTATGGAAAAGGTAAAATCTAATGCTTTCCTTTTATTCTGGTCTTTACTTGGATTAGCAGCTATCATCATCATATGGTTTCTCCCTTGGAGATTCCAGGTAAATGATGATGTGATTATGATGTGGCTGGTTTCTGGGGCATATACTGGGGAACCTGAGCCCTATGCGGTGTTTATTCACCCTATTTTGAGTTGGGCTTTTTCCAAACTCTATATTTTTTACCCAGGATTTAATTGGTATGGTGCTACTTGGTTTTCAAGCATCTTTTTAAGCTATATACTATTGCTAAATAGAATTGTATCCACCAGATTCTCTCTACAGTGGAAATGTTTTTTTTCTTTATTGATTCTGATTATTTCATTACACTTCTCTTATTTCCCTCAATTCACACTAGTGGCAGGGTTTCTAGGCTTATCAGGTCTAATGACTCTATTCTATTCCTCTTATAAAAAATTTGATGTGAATTTATATTTGGGAATAATGGCTATTACCCTTTCCCTAGTCATAAGAGTTGAATCATTTGTGCTGGTTGGGTTGGGGTTCTTTTTGGGTGAGCTAATATTCTCTCAGAAGGCAACCATATCCAGCTACAGGACTAGATTCTTACTAGTGATGTTAATTTTTATCTGTTGTATAGCTAGTAAAGGGATTTACGAAAAGAACTCGTCATATGCCGATTACTTGGATTTCAATCAGTTTAGATCAGCAGTAATTGATCACCCTGCCTTTTATGATTTGGAAAGAAATAATGGTTTTGAGAAAGAGGGTGAATGGTTTTACTTTTCCCGCTGGATGTTTGAAGAGGAGGGAATCACAATTTCTGATCTGAAGAAAAAAACAAGTGAACTGAACCAATCATATTGGTCTATTGACCATTTTCTAAATTCAGTAGAAAGATTATGGTTGATTCAGCGAACAGAAATGTTTAAAAGTATGCTTATCCTATTGCTCATATTCTTGTTGTTTTGTAGTAAACCAAATGCCGTAAAACTAATCTTATATGCATCGGTATGGAGCATATTCTTCTTATTTTTTAATACTTATTTTTTGATCTTGGGTCGTGTCATTTTCTTGTTCTTTTTGGTCTTGATTTCATTGGTTATTAACTACGGTCACTATAAAAAGCAAAATTTCTTAGCCTATGGGCTAACCGCTTCTATCTTAATTTTTTTCTTTATACATACCACTAATTTTTTGAAGGAAGCAGAAGGTAGAAGAAAGATGAATTTGGAGTTAGCAGAAATGCAGGCTCTATTACCGGTAGGGGTACCTTTATTCCTAGAAGGGTTCTTTGAGTACAATCTCCCCTCAGTCTATAATTGGAATAACCCGATTCCAATGCTGACGTATGGCTGGATCTCCCGAAGTCCCTTCCAGGAAAAAGCCTTCCAGCGTTTTGGGTTTGATAAACTTTCTCAGCTAGAGAAATATTATTTCATCGGGATAAAGATTCCCGAGCCGCTTGTTTTTCCCGAGTATATTGAATCATTAGCAGGCCGTTTTGACCAAAAAGAACTCTCCAACTCATCATCTTTTGTTCTGTTTGAATTTACGAAGCAAACGATGGTGCAAAACAGCTCAGTTAAATGACGAGTAAGTCTAAAGAGGATTTATTAGTAGCAAAGTCGAGAAAGGCTTGGTGGATATTGTTGATCATTACTTCCATTTTAGTACTAGCAATAGGTATTGGTCTAATTTACTATATGGCAAGAAGGTGGGTTTTCTCTGATTATTGGGGACATATAGAGTTGTATGCTCTTTTTAATCAATACGATGAGATAATTTATCCTCCTCTATATTATTGGGTTTACGATTTGTTTGACAAACTCTTTTGGTATAAATATGATTTTGTTCTCAGTACCATTTTAATTCTGAGTTGTTCTATTCTTAGTAAGTACTTGCTTACCTATAGGTATTTAATTCACCCAAAGGTTAACTACAGTTCTTTAACTTATTTCATTCCATTGGGACTTTTAGTATTTTACCCAATCTACCTCTTTAATTTCGAAGGGAAATATCAATACCTGGGTAAATTCACTTCCAGTATTTGGCATAATTGCACCAGTACCTTTGTTTGGCCAATTTGTATTCTTCTCTTCCTTTTCACCATACGTTGGATTAAAAGTGAGGGCAATCAACACTATATACTCCTTTGGATACTTGGGCTGCTAATCTTCTTGGCTAAGCCTAGTTTTTTATTCGCTTATATACCTTCCTTACCTATTTTATTATTAGTCCAGCGAGTGCAGAAAGAAAAACTGTTCTATGCTTTAGGTTTGGTTTTAGGCCTCCTTATATTGGTGGGTGGAGCCAAGTTGATGGTTTACGACTTTGGCAATATGGATACGGTGATCATTTCCGGCGCAGAAAAGAATGCTGTGATTATTGATTTTTTTGGAGTTTGGAACCACTACTTAGAATACCCTCTTTTAGATGTGTTGTCGAGCTTTGCCTTTTTGATTTTTGCTATACTTGGATATTATAAGCATTTGGTGGCTCACCTGGAATTTAGATTCGCATTGATATTAGCATTTGTTGGCCTTTCAGTTTTTTTTGTGCTGGCTGAATCAGGTTATAGATATGGAGATATGAATTTTTATTGGCAAGTACCGCTCACCCTGTACATCCTCTATATGGTTGTTCTAAAAATTATGATTGAATCCAAAATTTTATGTCCTAGGAATTCATATGAAAAAATCAAACTCTCATTCCTAATGCTTCTTTTTTTAGCTCATGTCGCTTCGGGCATTTACTATATCCATAACTATTTTCTTACAGGCTATTACTTGTAATGACTGATAGAGTAGCTTTTGTGTGGCAAAAAAGCCATAGCATATTTGCATTCCTTTATTATAAATCTAAATTTGTTCAACTGAGTAAAAAAACTACTCAGTCAGCTAGTTTCCAAAAGTGGGAGTGACCGAGCATCGCTATTAAGAATTTGAAATGAATAATTACTTAATAGTAACTTCTATTGTTTCTAACTTTAATCGAATAATGGATTAATTACTAATTTTAAATTTTCCATTTTTTCATTTTAAATTCTTTCACTATGGCAAATATTATTGTTGACAAAACTTTCAAATTTGCTCAGGAAATAATCACTGTTTATCTGGATTTAAGAGAGAAAGGGCACTATAAACTTGCTGATCAACTAGTAAAATCCGGAACATCCATTGGAGCAAATGTAGAAGAAGCTCAGGCGGCACACTCCAAACTTGACTTTATCGCAAAACTCACAATTTCAAATAAAGAGGCACGAGAAACTAGGTATTGGCTATGTCTTCTAGACCGAAAAGAGCTGCTGCTAGAGCATGCTTCAATGCCTTATCTGAGATCAGAAATCGAAGAAATAATCCTGTTACTCAATTCTATTATCAAGAAATCCCGCGAAAACCTTAAATAGCTAATCTATTATCAGAAGCCAATAAAATTCGCCCCATTTTAAATTCTAAATTTTACATTTTACATTCTCCATTCCTCCATTATCAATTTTAAATTCCTAATTCTTTCATTTTAAATTTTACATTATTAATTCATTTTAAATTATTAAGTGCTCGAATCCCTCGTCACCTCCAAAACCCGCATCAAACTTCTCCTGAAGTTCTTTTCCCATGCCAATTCAGGCTACCTGCGTTCACTCGCTAAGGAGTTTGATGAGTCTACCAATTCCGTTAGGGTTGAGCTGAACCGTCTGACCGAAGCCGGATTGCTGGTGTCGGAAGATGAGGGCAAAACAAAAATGTATAAGGCCAATACCAATCACCCCTTCTTCGAAGAAATCAAAGGGATGGTTTCCAAATTCCTGGGACTAGATGACCTCATGGAACGTATTGTCAAAAGAATGGGGGAGGTAGACAAAGCTTATATCATAGGAGATTATGCCAAAGGAATTGACTCAGGCACCATTCAGATGATACTTATCGGAAAGGACCTGGATAGAGAATACTTGGACTTCATAAAAGAAAAAACCTACGAAAAAGTCCAACGAAAAGTAGAAGTTTCTATCCTCACCACCGACCCCGGTGATATTCAAGGTATTCTGGTTTACGGGAAGTGAACATTCCCCTCCCCAACCAACAACAACAAACAACCAACAACCAACAACCAACCGTGTCCCCAAAAGACAACATAAAAATCATCCAACCCACCTCAGGCTGGCAACTCATAGATTTCAAGGAACTCTGGCGATATAAGGATCTACTCTATTTCCTGACCTTAAGAGGAATCAAAGCCCGCTATGCCCAGTCAGTTTTGGGGGTAGCCTGGGCTATTATCCAACCCCTTTTTACTACTGTAGTATTTACAGTAGTCTTTGGCAACTTAGCTGATGTGGATTCAGACGGCATTCCTTACGCCCTGTTTTCCTATTTGGCCCTCTGGCCATGGAATTACTTCTCCGGCACTTTGACTGAATCGGCAAACTCCCTGATCCAAAATGCCAACATGATTACCAAAGTCTATTTCCCGAGAATGGTGCTACCCCTAAGTTCCATACTGTCCAAACTTCTAGACTTTCTCATTGCCTTTGTAGTAGTGATTGGGATGATGATCTATTATCAGATCACTCCAGGTTGGGGTTTGCTAGTTTTGCCTTTATTGATCATCCAACTCCTCATGTGCAGCCTAGGCGTGGGCATGATGCTTTCTGCCATGGCTGTGAAATACAGAGACGTGAAGCATGCGTTGACTTTTGTAGTTCAGCTTTTACTCTATGCAGCCCCGGTAGTTTACAGTACCACTGCAGTGCCTGAAGTTTACCAGAAATTCTATATCCTCAATCCCATGGTTGGAGTCATTGAAGGATTCAGAGCCGCATTCCTCGACCGTCCCATGCCCTGGGAATGGATCTGGCCAGGTTCTATCGTAGCCTTGGTCTTATTTATCTTCGGCATGATGTATTTTCGTAGGATGGAACGCATATTCGCCGATGTTGCTTAACCTCACCCCCAGCCCCTCTCCTAAAGAGAGAGGGGAGCGTTTCCGTTAGGTTGTTCTCTTTATAGGCTTAAATAAGCGATAGTCCTCTCGACGTTTTACGTTGTCATTTCGAAGGAGCTGCAAAATTGTTATTTGAAGAAAAGATAATTAAGCGACTGAGAAATCTCATTCATGATTAAATCCAGGTTTCTCCCCCTTCCCAATGAATTGGCCAGGCTGTACCTCATCTCGACGACCAAAGGGAGGAGAACCAAAACAGCTTCATTCAACGTCATTTCGACCAGCGGGAGAAATCTCATTTACTTACCGTGAACACATTATGTTCGTCTATATTCTAACAAACAAGACAAAGTCAACACTTTACATAGGTGTGACTAATGATCTTCAAAGAAGATTGTATGAACATAAAACTGCTATTGGATCAGCTAATTCTTTTACATCAAAATACAAGTGCTATTTCTTGGTATATTTTGAAGAATTTGCTTCCCCTAAAGAAGCCATCAGTAGAGAGAAGGAATTGAAAAAGTGGAGAAGGGAGAAAAAGAATAAGCTAATTGAGCTTGAAAATCCTAATTGGGAGTTTTTGGATATATAGGATAACTAATAACATTCGGTCATTTCGAGCGAAGCATGCGAAGAGAGAAATCTCACTATAGCAAATAGAGCTGACAATTGAGATTTCTCCTCTTCGAAATGACTCTATTCTCCATTTTAAATTCATCATTCTACATTTTCAATTCTCCATTTTAAATTCATCATTTTAAATTCTACATTAATAATTGATCTTCCCCCTTCCTTTCGACACCTCCCTCTTCAACTACCCAGTTGGTAAAATCACCATAGAAGATGATTGGAATGAACAAGAGTTCTTGAAATCAGCAAAGGATTTTCAGCTAGTCTATCTTTTCACTGAAGAGCCATTAGGGTTTTCCAGCCCTAGTATTAAGTTGGTAGACACTAAAATTACATTTCAAAAAAATCTATCTCCCTTAGATCAAATTGAAGATATTCGGAAGTTTAATAAACCTGCACTGAATGATGAGCTAATTGAATTGGCTTATTTAAGTGGTATATATTCCCGATTTAAAACTGACCCCAGACTCCAAAACCAAGAATTTGAAAAACTCTACAAACTCTGGATCAATAAAGCATTTGAAAATCAGGAGATATTAATAGCCCCTGAGCAGGCTGGAATGGTCACATACTCCGTGGATAAGGATATGGGAGCCATTGGTCTGATTGCAGTCTCCGAAAATCATCAAGGAAAAGGCTGGGGACGGAAATTGGTCCAGGCTGCAGAAAACAAAGCCCTTCATGCAGGAGCGAAAAAGATGCAAATCCCAACCCAAGAAACCAACATCCCCGCCTGCAAACTCTACCAATCCCTAGCTTATACCCCCGCAGAAATAGCTTATGTACATCACTGGTGGAAAGGATAAGTGTTCAGTAGACAGTCTCCAGTCTCAGTAGACAGTCTCCAGTCTCAGTAGTCAGTCTCCAGTCTCAGTAGTCAGTATGCAGTCTCAGTAGTCAGTATGCAGTCTCAGTAGTCAGTATGCAGTGGTCAGCTTGACAACCAACAACCATTTTAAATTCATCATTTTACATTTTAAATTCATCATTCATCATTCATCACCCATCATTCTCAATTCCTCATTTTAAATTTTTCATTTTAAATTCTCAATTCTTCATTTTAAATTTTTCATTTTAAATTCTCAATTTTTCCATTTTAAATTAAAAAAAAAGTGCTCCTCTCCATCATCTCTCCAGTTTACCAAGCCGAATCGCTTCTGCAGGAACTTGTAGAAAGAATTCGTCAGGCAGTTTCCGGAATTACCGATTCCTATGAAATTATTCTAGTTGAAGATGCCAGCAAGGACAATTCCTGGAACAAAATCGAAGAATTAGCATCTAGATTTCCCGAAATCAAAGGAATCAAGCTTTCCCGCAACTTCGGGCAACACTATGCCATTACCGCAGGTCTGGATGCGGCAAAAGGGGAGTGGATAGTCGTTATGGACTGCGACCTGCAGGATAGACCAGAGGAAATTCCAAATCTTTACCAGGAAGCCCAAAAAGGATTTGATGTGGTGTTGGCTAAAAGAGAAAACAGGCAAGATGGATTTTTCAAAAGACTCTCTTCCAAGGTTTTCTACAGGACTTTGGCTTGGCTTACAGGGTCCAAACAGGACGAGAGTATAGCCAATTTCGGAGTCTATCACCGCAAGGTGGTCAATGAGATCATAGGAATGCGGGAGTCCATCCGGTATTTTCCCACCATGGTGAAATGGGTAGGTTTTCGGCAAACAGCTATTCCGGTGGTCCATGCTGAAAATGGAGATAGAGGAAGTACCTACAACCTTAAAAGGTTGTTTAACCTTGCCTTGGATATCATGCTGGCATATTCTGATAAACCTATTCGACTAACTGTCAAACTTGGAATGCTGGTAGCCCTCACAGGATTCCTTTTTGCCCTCTATACCCTGTATAGATATTTGGATGGGAATATCATTGTGGCCGGTTATGCTTCCCTAATTATCTCCCTCTGGATGCTTACAGGCTTTCTATTAATTACCCTAGGAATGGTAGGCCTATACATCGGTAAAACCTTCGAAGGAGTGAAAAACCGACCGATTTATATTGTGGAGAAAAGAATTTCAAGAGATAAGACCTAAGACATAAGACTCAAGACATAAGACATAAGACAGAAGACATAAGACAGAAGACATCAGACAGAAGACAGAAGAGATAAGACAGAGGAAGAAGACACTAGAGATAAGACACAAGAATCAAGACCTGTTCTCAGCAACGTATCGCTATCCATTTTATATTCATTTTATTTTACATTTTAAATTCATCTTCCCCAACACCCAACCAACCAACACCCAAGACCCAACAACAAACAACCAACAACTAACAACAAACAACCAACAACTAACAACAAACAACCAACAAACAACCAACAACCAACAACCAACAACTTACAACTAACATCTAACAACCCCCAACCATCCAAAAAACGTACACCATAATGTACAATAATTCTATATATTTGTACATCATGATAAACAATAATGCAAGTCCTCTACGAACTCTATAGAAAACTTCTCACCAAAACAGACTAAGGTTTTCAAAGAAGTCTTATAGAAGATATTCATTGGAACAGACGTTTGATTGGAATTACTGGCGCAAGGGGAGTTGGTAAAACCACCTTAATTCTCCAATATTTAAAAAATGAATTTTTGGGTAGGGAAGAGCAATCCCTCTATGTATCACTAGATCATATTTGGTTTGCTACCAATTCCTTAATCGATCTTGCAGATCAATTTTCCAAGCAAGGAGGAATACAATTGGTACTGGATGAAGTTCATAAGTACCCCAATTGGTCCAAAGAAATAAAAAATATCCATGATTTTTATCCTGAGATAAAGCTAATATTCACAGGTTCATCTTTGTTGGAGATACTTAATGCTTCGGCAGATCTAAGCAGAAGAGCCTATATCTATAAGATGCAAGGACTTTCATTTCGGGAATATGTGAATCTGGAGACAGGATTAAAAATTCCCAGAATCAGCCTAGAGGAACTATTCACTAATCATGCAGCATTAGCAAGTAACATATCCAGTCAAGTTAGGCCTTTACAATATTTTCCAGCCTACCTAGAAAATGGATATTACCCATTCTACCGTGAATTCGATGACTTTACAGCTCATCAGATTAGAGCTGTAGTTAATTTAATCCTGGAAGTAGAACTTCCCCAACTAAGAAAATTTGATATAGCTTACGTTCCAAAGATCAAGCAAGTACTAAGTATCATTTCAGACTCAGTTCCATTTATTCCCAACGTATCTAAGCTAAGTCAGAAAATAGGTATCAATCGTACCACACTGCTTACCTATCTGAACTACCTGCATGAAAGCAAGTTGACCACTAATTTATATTCATCTAGTACAGGGATTTCTCTTTTGCAAAAGCCCGAAAAACTCTACCTGGAAAATACAAATTTAGCTTACTCGCTAGGTAGCAACGTCGATATCGGCAACCTTAGAGAAACATTCTTTTTGAATCAACTGACACATAGCCATTCAGTTACTCTGCCAGCAGACGCAGATTTTAGAATAGATCAAACCTGGACAGTGGAAGTAGGAGGGAAAAACAAAAAATTGCCAGATTTAAGTTTAACTGATCATTATATCGCTGCAGAGGGTATTGAAATAGGTCTTGGTAAAAAAATCCCCCTTTGGTTGTTTGGGTATCTATATTAAATCAGCTAGAATGGAGAACTAAGAATCAAGATCCAAGAACCATTGAATCAGTTGTTAGTTTTATATCGTCAGTAACCCGAGATCAACCACCAACCAACACCTATCCGCCGTGGCAGAACCAACAACTAACAACTAACAACTAACAACTTACAACTTACAACAACCACCAACCCCCAACTAAAAACCAATAAAATTTGCGAATCCAACCCAACCGAGTAAATTTATTACTCAGTCAACCCCTAGCCCCTAAAATGGGAGCTATTGGCAAGGAATTAACGAGAACTCTAATATTAAGTGGGAGTGAAAGGGCGAAGCTGTGATCGAATGCCCCCTTTAGGGACTAGAGAGGTATTTTTGAAATCATATAAATTAAATGCGGACATTTTTAACGTTTACAATAACTTGAAAAATTCAGAATTTGATAAATATGCTGAAGATTACAGTGCTAATCTGGGGAAAAGCACCCAAATTTTCGGAGAGGAGATTGATTTTTTTGCAGAGTATAAGGTTCGGGATTTAAATGAATTTATTTTAAAAAATAATAGGAAGAAGGACTTAATTCTAGATTTTGGATCGGGGATTGGAAATTCAATTCCTTGGTTCCGCAAGTATTTTCCAGAATCAAAATTGATATGTTCGGACGTTTCAAGTAAGAGCTTAGAATATTCTGAGAAGAGATATCCAGGGAAGGAAAATTATCTGCTTATTGAGGATAGATTTGATTTAGCCGAAAATTCTATAGACATAATTTTTGCCACTTGTGTCTTTCATCATATCCCAGAAGATGAACATATGTACTGGCTTGGTGAAATGAAAAGAGTTTTAAAAGAAGATGGAGTACTTTGTGTCTTTGAACATAACCCTCTAAATCCTCTCACTCGAAGAACAGTTAATCAATGCCCTTTTGATGAAAATGCAGTATTGATTTCTAAAAATGATTTCGTGCAAAAACTGCAAAATGCAGGGTATAATAAAATTGAATATTCCTATAGGTTGTTTTTCCCAAATCAATTAGCTTCTTTGAGACCCTTGGAGAAGTACATGAAACGATTTTTTCTTGGTGCTCAATATTCAGTTATAGGATTGAAATAATAGCTATATGATTTATTTAAGCACGGTTACCCCTGTATATCAAGGCGCTGAATTTTTGGAAAAGTTGGTTTTGGAAATTGCTAAAGTAAGAGATGAGTTGGAGTCTATTGATGCCCCAATTCGAATCCTTGAAAGCATTTTTGTAGATGATGGTTCTACAGATGGTAGCGATTTAGTTCTTGAAAAATTATCCAATACCTATCCTTGGTTGGTTGTAATCACCTTATCAAAAAATTTCGGACAACACCCTGCCACCACTGCGGGGATTTTGCATTCCAGCGGTGATTGGGTTATTACATTAGACGAAGACTTACAGCATCACCCTAAATTCATCGCCACCTTATTAAAAACAGCTGTATTTAATTCCTCAGATGTAGTTTATGCAAATCCTGAAGAATCTGTACATGAATCAAAATTCAGGGATTATTCATCAAGGCAATTCAAAGTTTTGATTTCAAAGCTCACCAGAAACCCCTCTATAGTGATGTTTAATAGTTTCAGATTGATGAGGGGAAGTATTGCAAGAGCCGCAGCCGCTATTTCTATTGATCAAACCTATTATGATATTGCACTAGGTTGGTTTACAAATCGAATAAGTCAAATTTCCTTGCCCTTAAAAGATGATAGATTTATTAAATCTAAATCTAGTGGCTATTCTTTGATCAAATTGCTATCCCATGCTAGAAGACTTGTCCAAAGCTCTGAACTTAAAATACTTAGGGTAGGAACAATTCTTGGTCTTTCTGCCACAATTTTCGGATTGTTCTTTGCCCTTATCGTGATCTTTGTCAAAATCTTTTATCCAGAAGTAATAGGGGTACAGGGCTGGGCTTCAGTGATAATATTGACTTCTATACTAGGAGGTATAAATGCATTATTAATTGGCCTAGTCTTAGAACATATTTCAATTCTCTTGATGCAATCTCATGGAAAACCTAAGTTTTTTGAGGTGGAAAGAAAAGATGATAGCATCATTTTAGAATGGTTTAAATTGAAAGATTACAAGTGATCTTACTAAAACCAGAAAATAGCAATAAGTTGATTGTTGTAATTGGTTTGGGCCTAATAGGGAATGCTATCTTATCGAGATTTAAAAAGTTAAACTGCGTAATTCAGGATCAACAAAAGGTAAATTGGGAAGACAGCAGTTTTTTTAAGATTGAATTTTTGAACTGGATTTCTGGTAATTTAAATCCTACTATCAAAAATTTGGACATAGTTTGGTCTGCCGGAAAATCTGGGTTTGGATCTACTGAGCAGGAATGTTTATTGGAAAATCTTCACTTTAATAATTTCCTTGAATCACTTGAAGAACTTAAATCAAAGGCTTCAATTGATCTCAAAATTCTTTTGATCAGTTCGGCAGGAGCCCTTTTTGAGGGACAATTGGGAGTTAATTACTCATCCAAGCCTAATCCCAAAAGACCTTATGGATTTGCCAAACTCGTCCAAGAACAGCTTCTCGCTTCTAAATTCCCAAATTCCTATTGTATCTATAGACCATCCAGTGTTTATGGCCATGTTCAACTAGGTAAAAGATTTGGATTACTAAGCCGAATGGTGGAAAGTATCTATCAAAATACCGAGATTAAAATTTTTGGAGGAATAAGCACTTTAAGGGATTTTATTTGGGTAGATGATGTTGCAAGGCCAATTGTTGAAAATGTAGTATTGAAGTCATATGAAAAAAATCAAATTATTTTTTTGGTTGCCGCTAAGCCAACCTCTATTTTGGAAATAAGTAGATTAATAACCAAGGTGACAGGTAAAAGGGTTTTATATAGTTTTCAAAGCAAACTTGATTTTACTTCTATGAGTTTTTCTAATCAAGTAAAAACTAACCCTACAATTAATCTTGAGTTGGGAATTAAATTTATTGCTATTAGTAATAAATGAATAGATTAAACTTGATATTGGGTATAAATTAAAGTCATATGAAGAATTTAAATTTTATCCTGATAGCTTTCGAAAACCCATCATTTTAAATTCATTTCATTTTAAATTTTCCAATCTTCACTGCTCACGACAACTGTACGGGAGGCGCAGAGCTCGGAAAGTAGGATCGTAAAAGTCTATTCAAAGCACCAAACAACTAATTTCAAATTCTCTCTTGTCTCAAAAAAATCACATCTACCCCAGCGCTCCCAGGATCACCAAGGAAGAAAGAGTGCAACTTATGGGGCAGAAACCTTTTTTGGTATGGTTTACAGGCTTATCCGCCGCTGGGAAATCTACCTTGGCAAACCATCTGGAAGTAGCATTGCATCAAAAAGGTTATAAGACGTACTTGTTGGATGGGGATAATTTACGAATTGGTTTAAATCGGGACTTGGGCTTCTCCCAAAAAGACAGAGATGAGAATATCAGAAGGGTAGGGGAAGTCGCCCGTTTGATGATGGATGCTGGTCTCATAGTGATTACTGCCTTTATTTCACCAATGGAAAAGGAAAGAGAGTTCCTCCGTAAACTAATCGGTGCAGACGATTTTTTTGAAATCCATGTTGACTGCCCAATAGAGGTATGTGAAGCTCGTGATCCGAAGGGGATTTATAAAAAAGTAAGAGCAGGTCAGATTCAAAATTTCACTGGGATTGATTCCCCTTACGAAGTGCCTTCAAAACTGTTTTTATTAGTAGATACAGAAAAAGAGTCTCTATTAGAGTCCGTAAATAAAATCAAACAGGGACTTAAATCTGTTCTGTTATCAATTTCTAATTCCTGAATTTTAAGTACTTTCAACTAATAATTAAAATCTACCTGCCTAGCCGAAAACTGGTACGCCATGGCGGAATTAATAACCAAAGATTGCTTGTCAACTCTTTCACCTTCCTGAATCTCCTGCCCATACTTTTAATATTATAATGTTTTCTAGAAAAGAAAAACTTGATGTACTGAGGTGATTAAATTCGCCAAACCTGAAGAGTTACTAGAAAGAATTATTGCCACTGATTTACAAAAAAAAATATTTTGCATTTCAATTGTACTTAAAAACAGGTTTTCTAAAAAAAAATCTCTGATTATGAAGCAACTAATAATTAAGAGCTTAAAGAAACTTGGATATAAACTAGCTAAGGCACCAATCATGCTTAATGAATTGGAAGTAAAGTATGACTTTATTCCAAAGCATCGTTGGATTCTTAACTATAAATTCTCCTTTATAATAGATGTTGGAGCAAATAGAGGCCAGTTTGCGGCTAGATTTCGAGCGCTTTTCCCAGAGGCAATTATCTATTCATTTGAGCCTATTCCAGAAGTTTATGATCAATTATGTAAACGATTTGAAAAGGATGCTAATTTCAAAGGTTTCAATTTGGGGTTAGGCAAGGAATCTGGTGAAATAAATTTCTTTCAAAATGAGTTTTCCGATTCTTCAAGTGCATTGCCAATGAAGAATTTGCACAAAGAAAATTTCCCTAAAACTACTAACGAGAAGCAGATTGAAATAAAGGTAGAATGTCTCGACACAGTAATGAAATCAATTTCTATATCTCATCCCTTGCTGATTAAAATTGATGTTCAGGGATTTGAAGAAATGGTGATAATAGGAGGGGAAAAAACGATTAGATCCGCTTCAGTTGTAATTGTAGAAGTTTCATTTCGTGAACTATACGAAGATCAAGTCTATTTCAAAACTATTTATGATCATATGCAAAGACTTGGCTTTTCATACAGTGGGAATTATGGCCAATTACTTTCACCGATTGATGGAAGTGTGCTACAGGCAGATTCAATCTTTATCAATAATAATTTGGCGACAGAGCATTAGCGAAAATAGATTATTTAAAATTTCTCTTAAATGTTTATGAAATCCTATTCCTAACTGCCATAAGATTAAAACTATATCTATGCTCAAAAGAATAAAAAAGTCTATCTACCATTGGATCACAAATAATCGCAATAACCGTATTGGTAAACTACTTTACTCTTTTAGTTCTACTATTAATGAAGCATTAGAAAACAAAAACAATGACTTCAATACCAATGGAGAAAAGTGGTTAATCGATAGTTTAGATGCTAATCAATCCCTGATCGTATTCGATGTAGGAGCCAATATTGGGGATTGGACAAAGCTTGTTCACCATAAAAATTGTCAGGCACAAATTCATTCCTTTGAGCCGATACCAACTATATTTGAAAGGTTGGCAAATAATACCAAAGAGATAGTTCAAATAAAGATAAATAATCTGGCTTTGGGTGAGTTTTCTGGAATTATACAAATGAACTATTATCCTCAAGCTCCGATATTCTCTTCCTTCTATAATCATCCACTAGGCAAAAATATGGGGAAAGTAACTAGCGTAGAAGTAATGACTGGTGACGAGTACTGCCAAATAAATCATATTGAATATATTGATTTTCTTAAGATTGATGTGGAAGGCTTTGAGTCTAAAGTTCTTTTAGGCTTTGACAAAATGTTTTCAGAACAAAGAATAAGGATGATCCAATTTGAGTATGGTGATTTAGTTTTAAAAACTGGGTTTTTATTAAAAGATTTCTACGAGTTTTTTGAGAAAAACAACTATAAAGTTGGTAAGCTTTTCCCAAGGTTTATTGAGTTTGGAGACTATAATTATAAAAAAGAAAATTTCTTACCTTCTAATTTTGTGGCTGTTTCCAATTCTGAATTTGCTCTATGATCATATTACATTTTGTGTAATATAATAGAGAAGTAGACGGCTAGGATCCAGCATAGTAATTGCTTCTTACCTCTTATACCAAATGTATCTTTTTCCTACAGAGATATATTTAAGTGATTTATAATATTTCAAAAAGTCTCATTATGTTGTATGTTATTAATAAAAAAATAAATTGGAGATTGTACTAGCATTTTTCGTTTATTTTTTAATTGTATTTGGGATTTGTTCTATACAGTTTAGAAACGGCGGGAAGTTCGAAAATATAATTATTGTTTATATTTTTTTTATTTCAATTTATGCTATTTTAAAAACAAATGGAGAGAGTTTGTACTGGGCCCCATTTGTTTTGATAATAATCTCAATATTCAAATTGGATTTAAAATTTAAACTATCTTATCCAAAAATAGATGATATTGTTTCCTCAATTGTTATCTGGGGATTGTTTTTTGGTTTATATTTTGTCCTTAATAATTTTAAATTCGGTGTGTTTCATGAAGATTATATTATTTATTCAAGAATTGCTCATTACAATGATGTGATTGGAGTTGAAAATACAAAATCAATATATAATGTTTTTCAATCTGATATAAGTAATGAGGTTTACCATTTCTCGGAATTATGGGGCATTGCTATACTTAGGTGTTTCACATCTCTATCATTATTAGTTAATTATGTTTTTGTATTAGCCCCTATCTTTTCATTTATTATTTATTTAGGTTTTAAGGATGTTTTCCCATCTTCTAATTTTTGGATAGCATTACTTGCTATTATAATTTTACTATTCGTATCGTCTCCTTATGATAAATTAGTGCGATTGTTTGATATGAATTTGCCAATGTTGGGTGTTGGTGATTCTATACTTACAATTAAAAACATATTTATAATTCCAATTTTTTTGTATTTATTTATTTCATTAAGAATTGATAACTTTAATTTTTTAAAACTTTCTATTCTTATATTTATGTATCCTTTGGTTATTCCTGTTGTTGTTCCATCTATTTGCATATACTTTTTGGTTGTTAACAAATATCCTATTAAATATTATTGTTATCCAATTTTTGTGATTCTATTCTTCTTTGTATATAGTTTTATTTTTTCCTCTGGAGCACAGCTTTTAAATATTAGCAATTTTTTTAATTATAGTGTTTTAGCTAAAGTTTTTTTTATTGGTTTATGTGTTGGATCATCAATATTTTTTATTAATTGGAAATTATTTAATAGTGATAAAGAAGATAAGGACTATTATTTTATTTCAATTATAATTATTATCATCTCTCTTTTACTTTGGGTTTTGTTTTATCAAAATATTAATTCTAATCAATTTTTCCGCAATACTTTTCATTCTTTAATCTGTATTCAGATTACATATATAATAGTAAATAATCTCTTTAGAATGAAATACTTAGTATCTGTTTTGTTAATTGTTGTTTTTATTGTGCCTTTTGTTTTCAATGATTTTAATTTTGTTGTTGATTCGCTTGCAGAAGAAAATATAGATATTTCATCTCTTACCAAGAATTCTAATATTGTATTTATTCCTGATATTAATAAGGAGCAGTCTATTTATGACTATATTGATTACATGTATAATGATTTAAATACTTTTTATTTTCATAATGAATATTTAAATATTTTAAGTGTTTCAGGTTCTTTTCCAATTAGTGAAAAAATAGATTCGAGAATTGAACTAGATTTGTTGTCTTACTATCGTGGATTCTCTCCTTTTTTTAATACTTGTGGAGAATTAAGTTTAAATAACTTAAGTTGTCTAAGAAGTTTTTGTTTAGATCATAATGTTGAATTCATTATTTCTAATATCAAAAATGGTCCACTGGAGATAAATAACCCTAAGATTTTTCTTGGTCAATATTATATTTATAATGTGAAAAATTTTTAATGTTGATTAAACATATAGTTTTATTTTGTGTATATTCTAATTAATTGATTTTTTTAATAAGTTTTTGTGTATATAATTTAAATTTATTTTAAAATAATTAGATTAAAATATTTCCTTCTTTCATATGTTATAAGATTTTATTGGAAAGCTGATAGGAATTAATTTTGAATCTATAATCTCCAGTTTAATATAGAGTTAATTTGTATTTTGGTAGCTGGTTGATTCCGAAATTATTAGGTTATAGTTCAATGAGATTATTTTGTTAACCCCTTATCGTTTAATTGGTTTATTACATCATTAAATTAATTCAATAGTGAATGCAGTAATTAAGGTCTCTAATTTGTCCAAGAGGTACCGTCTAGGACTTAAAGAAAAAACAGATAAAACTCTGATTAATCGGATTGGTACTGCCTTAATATCGCCTTTTAAGAATTATAAGATGTTACGTCAACTTAGTCATTTCGGGAAAAATGATGAGTCGATATTTTGGGCATTAAAAGATGTTAATTTTGAGGTAAATGAGGGTGAGGTATTAGGGATCATTGGTAATAATGGAGCGGGGAAATCCACTTTATTGAAGATCCTTTCTCAGATCACAGAACCTACTTCTGGTAAAATTGAAATTAAAGGAAGGGTAGCATCATTACTTGAAGTTGGAACTGGATTTCATCCCGAACTTTCTGGTAGAGAAAATATCTACATGAATGGAACAATTCTCGGGATGACAAAGCGGGAAATAGATTACAAATTGGACGAGATAATTGATTTTTCAGGGATAGATAAATTTATAGATACTGCTGTTAAATTTTATTCTTCAGGGATGAAAGTCCGATTGGGATTTTCTGTAGCTGCGCACCTAGAGCCTGAGATTTTGATTATAGATGAGGTACTTGCAGTAGGAGATTATGAGTTTCAAGCAAAATGTTTGAGGAAAATGGAGTCTGTGGCTGGACTTGGTAGGACAGTTTTATTTGTTAGTCATAACTTAGAGGCAGTTAAGTCTCTTTGCAATAGATGTGTTGTTCTTAATAAAGGTCAGATTAGTTTTAATGGATCAGTTAAGCTAGCTATTCAAAATTATTTAAGGTCGGACCTTATTAAACCTACTAACAGTATTGATTTAAAATCTCATCCTGAAAAGAAAGATCCAGAATTAGGTATTGTTGGAATGAAAATTTATATAGATGGGGAAAAAGGGAATGAAATATATGCTGGTCAAGAGTTAAAAGTTTCTATAGATTATCAAGTGTCTTTTGATCATTTGGGTATTCCTATGGACGTGGGTTTTGGCTTGTTTGATCAAGAAGGAAAAGGAATACTAGCTTTTAATAATTCAAACTTTAAGAAAAAAGTTATTTTGAGTAAAAACAAAGGCTCTATTGATATCATTATTTCTCATTTTCCTCTATACAGATCAGAACAACTTAATTTTCATTTGTATTTTGGTTATTTAGGAGATTACTATGAAGTATTATCTAGAGTTGCCATGATCTCCTGCCTTCAAAATGATTTTATAAATTCGGGAAATCGCTTAAATGAAAGTTTAAATACTGTATATATATCAGATGTAAATTTTATTTTAAATTGAAAATATTACGAAAAATTTCTATTCCCATAATAAATCTACTTCCGATTAATTTTAAATGGAAGCTTTATTCAACATCTTTTTTTAGGAGAAAACTTCGAGTTAATTTTAATTTGACTCGATCAAATGTACTTACTGGATATTCAAAAATTATTGTGGTTGGAGGAAATGACGGTTTAAGCTTTGATGATTTATTTCAGTCCTTAGATCCGAAATTAATAAAAGGAGTTGTTATTGAGCCATCTGAAAAGTATTTCAATCAATTGAAATTTAATCTAAAAGAATTTACCGGCCTTAAGTTTTTAAGATGTGCTATTTATAAGGAGAATATAAAATTAAAGCTTTTTCAACTAACAGATGCTGGTCTTAAAAAATTACCAGATTGGGGGCAAGGTTTGGGATCTTTTTCTAAAGATCATCTTTTGAAATATAAGGGAATTATTGAAGAAGATATAGAATTTGAATATGTTGAGGGGGTGTCCTTTCATTCTGTAGTAGCCAAATATTCTTTAGATCAAGTGGATTATTTGCAAATTGATACAGAAGGGTTTGATGGTGAAATTTTAAAAATGATTGATTTTAATAATTTTCAATGCAAAATAATTAAATTTGAAGTTGCTAATTTAAATAAATTTGAAATTAATGAGGTTGCTAATAAACTCGATGATTTTGGGTTTAAACTTAATAAAATAAAGGGGGATATGATGGCTTATTCTAAAAACGTAAATCCTATATTTTATTGATACCTAAGATTATACATTATTGCTGGTTTGGTAATGGTGAATTATCATCATCGGAAATTTGTTGTATTGAATCATGGAGAAAATTTTGCCCGGATTTTGAAATTAGACTGTGGAATGAAAGTAATTTTGATATAAATTTTTGTGAATTTACTAAAATAGCCTACAAACAAAAAAAGTATGCTTTTGTATCTGACGTAGCTAGGATTTACGCATTGTATTCAGAAGGAGGAGTATATCTGGATACAGATATGTTACTTATTAACCAATTGCCAGAAAAATTTTTAAGTTTTAATTTGTTTTTAGGGAAAGAGTCTAAAAGTTTATATAATGCAGCAATTTTAGGGTCTGCAAAAGAGAATATTATACTAAAGCAGATGCTTAATTATTATATTAATTCAAGTTCATCTATCTTTCAAAATCAGTTAATACCTCAAATTATTACCAAGGAGCTATCAAGCTATAATGAAAGCGTTGATTTTAATTCATTTCCCCCTGATTATTTTTACCCACTTCCATATCAACTTAGGTATTTCCACTATAATCAATTTTTGACAAGAAATACAATAGCAGTTCATCTATGGAATTTATCCTGGAAAAATACTCCCACATTATCGTTAAGAGATAAATTTCTAAGGTACATAAAATATTGTGTTTCCTATTTTTATATACCTCAATCATTTAAGGATTTTGCATCCAAATCATTTTATTAATTAAATGAGCCTAGGAATTTCAATAATTGTTTGCTGCTTTAACTCAGCTAAGCGACTTCTTAGTGTATTATCCTTCTTGGACAAATTGGAAGTTAAAGGTTTTGAATATGAGGTAATAGTAGTGGATAATCTGTCTACTGATTCAACAGTGGAGTTAGCTACTTCGTTCTTTTCTAATTCTAATTTACAAGGAAGGGTAGTTCATGAACCAATTCCTGGTCTTGCAAACGCAAGAAGAAAGGGAGTCTTTTCAGCTGCCTTTCCGATTGTTTTATTCTGCGATGATGATAATTATCTGAAGTCGGATTACTTGATCATAGGATTCGATCATTTTATTAATAATGAAAAACTAGGATGTTTGGGGGGGTATGGTATTGCCAAAGTCTCTATTGATCTTCCTTATTGGTTTGACCAATTCTCAAGTAGCTATGCTGTTGGAGCTTTGGGGAAGTCTACCGGAATTCAGAATAAAGGAGTCATTCATTATGGTGCTGGATTATTCTTTAAAACTGAGGCTTTGAAGAGTTTTTACCGGAAATCAATCGATTCTCCAATAACTGATAGAAAGGCGAATCAGCTTTCCTCGGGAGGTGATGGTGAATTATGTCTTGCTGTACAGCTAGAGGGATTTGAGATAGCATATGACTCCAAATTGAATTTCTACCATGAGATAAATGTTGAGCGAATTTCGGAGGCCTATTATTTAAAATTGAGAGAAGGGATTTTGTCTAATTATCCCATACTTACTGCCTATGAGTTTTTGCTAAACGAAAACGAGGGTAACTATAAGCTTTATTTAGTCAAACAATTTCCCGTTCTTCTCACAGGAGTAGTTAAGACCTATATCACCTTCCTAACAAAAAGTGATTTTATCTCTAGAGTCTATTGCTATAATTTCATCTTCAAGTTCAAGTATCTCTTAAGTAATTATTCCAGCGCTATCGATCTTTATCACCAGTTAAAAAGTAAGTATTCGCTATGATTCTGACCGTTGTAACAATTAACTATAATAATGCAGCAGGTTTGAGAAGGACAATTGCATCGGTAGCAAATCAGACTTTTAGCGATTTTGAATATGTAGTTGTAGATGGATGTTCCACAGATGGGAGTGTAGCAATAGTTGAGGAGAACAGGTTAAATATTGATCAATTAATTGTTGAGTCTGATACTGGAATTTATCAGGCAATGAACAAGGGAATATCTCTTTCTCAGGGTGAGTATATACTTTTCTTGAATAGTGGTGATGAATTCGCTTCAGAGCACCTTTTGGAACATATTCACGGCTATCTGAAAGGCAATGATATCATCTATGGAGATGTGATTTGGAGGGATGGTTTGGTTACTTGTTATCCGTTTTCCCTTCAATTTTCCTTTCTTAAAAAGAGGTCCCTACCGCATCAGGGCAGTTTCATTAGGAAATCTCTATTTAATACTTGTGGCTATTATGACGAGACCTTATTGATAACTTCAGATTGGAAATTTTTTCTTTTGAGTATTTGTAAGTTCAATTCTACCTATTCCAAAATCCCATTTGTTATTTCAAAGATGGAACCCGGCGGTATTTCTGATTCAAAAATCAGAAATACCAGTTCTATCATTTTCAAAGAAAAAGCCAAAGTTTTGTCAGAGAATTTCCCGGCTTTTTTGGTTGATTACGATCAGTATTCAAATAGATTAAAAGGTTTTCGATTTTTCAACCTCAAATTTTGGAGAAGGTACTTTTCTCCATATCGTAAATCTACTGCTGTATCAGAATATGATTGGTAAAAAACTAGGCTCATTTATTATTACCTATGAGCGCACTACTCACATTAAGGAGACTATTGCCATTATTAAATCCCAAACTATTAGGTCATCCGATATTCTAATAGTGGATAATAGTATTACTAGCAATGTAACAGATTCGCTACATGCGGATTTGGGAGAAAATGTAACTATTTATAAGGTCGGTCAAAACTTAGGTCCAGCTGGCGCAGCTAAAATAGGACTTCAAAGAATGACTGATGTTGGCTGTGATTGGATCTACTGGGGAGATGATGATGACCCACCAGAAGATAAATTGGTTTTTGAAAGACTATTAAGCTTGACCAAAAAATATCCGAAAGCTGGTGCGGTAGGTTTGGGAGGAGGAAAATTTAACCCATATACGGGCAGAACCAAGCGACTTCAAAATTCTGATCTTTCCCTTTCGGATGAGGTAGATTTTATTCCAGGGAATAAGTCATTTCTGATCAATGCTACACTGGTAAAGCAAGGCATCCTTCCTTCTCCTGAGTTGTTTTTTGGGTTCGAGGAGTTGGACTATTGTTTAAAAATAAAAAAAGCTGGATTCAAGCTCTATGTAGATGGAGATTACTGGCTAGAGCAGCGTAAAAAAATGGGTGCAGGAAATCCTGACCAACAATTTAAAAGCACCCACTGGGGTAAAAAACTTCCTAGTATTAGGACTTATTATTCAGCAAGAAATATGTTGACCATTCTCCTGAAAAATAGACTATACTTTGCTCTGATTTATAATTTTCTGAAAATCTTATTCAAAGCCATTAGCGGATTTAGGTTTGGTCTTGAATATGGAAAACTATCATGGAAAATGAATATGATGGCGCTTACTGATTTCCTCCGTGGGAAACTAGGGATAAAAAATATGCCACTTTACTAACAATATATGAGTGAAAAACCAACTGTTTCTTTCTTCCTTCCTGTGCGTAAAGGAAGTCAGCGTGTCATTAATAAAAGTACTAGACCATTTGCAGATCTGTCAGGAGGTCTATTGGAGCTGAAGCTTCGGCAGTTGCTTTCGTCTCAGCACTTGCATGAAATAGTTCTTTCTACCAATGATGAGGAAGCCATACGGATTGCTAAAAGTATTGAGGACCCAAATAAAAAGATCCGTATAGAACGGAGGCCAGATCATCTCTGTGTGGATACCACTGCTTTGTCTGATCTAATACTTTACGTTCCCAGTATAATCCAGCAAGGACATATTTTATGGGGACATGTTACGACTCCATTTGTGCTTGGAGGGGATTATGATCAGGTGATTGAGCAATATTGGATAGAATTGGGAAAAGGACATGACTCGCTTTTATCAGTATCTACTTTTCAAAATTTTCTGCTCAATTCCCAAGGTAAAGTGTTTAATTCAGATTCAGACGAATTTCAATGGCCTAGGACACAGGATTTGCCCACCTTATATGAGGTTAACCATGCTGTATTTATGGCGCCAAGAAGTATTTATATTGAAAAGAACAATAGGTTGGGTGTAAATCCCGCATTGTATAAAATGGATAAAATCAAATCTTGGGATATAGATTGGGAGGATGATTTCACTATGGCAGAAGCTATTTATGAAAAACTTAGAAAGTTATAAAGTTCTTCTTTGGGACTTTGATGGAGTCATTATGGATTCCATGCCGATACGTGAACTAGGTTTTAGAAAAGTTCTGGAAGACTTTCCTGATAAAGAAGTAGAAAAATTAATACATTTTCATAGGGAAAACGGTGGTTTGTCAAGGTATGTGAAGTTTAGGTATTTCTATGGAGAAATATTAAAAATGACTATTGCGGAAGAGGAGTTCAATCAATTGACTCAGAAATTTTCAGATATTATGCGAGAACTCTTAATCTCATCTGAACTTTTGATTAAAGACTCATTGGAATATATTCAAGCGAACTTTCAAAAACTTCCAATGCACGTAGTATCTGGATCGGATGGAGAGGAGTTACGTTACTTATGTAGTCAGTTGGGACTCTCAAAATACTTTAAATCTATTCATGGTTCACCCACCACAAAAATTAAACTAATTAAAGAACTATTAGAATCTGAGCATTATAATGAGAGCGATGTATTGATGATAGGAGATTCACGCAATGATAAAGATGCCGCATATACTAATGAAATTGCTTTTGCTGCTTACAATAATGAATTACTTCGTAGCACTGATTATTTGTACATAGATTCCTTTCGAAAATTGTTGAAAGCAATTGAATAAAGTCTTAAACAATCTCCGAGGCGTAGGTCTCTTAGCGCTTCATTTTAGAACTTTTGATTTTTCCTTGTTGAAAGGAAAAAGAGTAGCTATTGTTGGCCCTGCAGATTCAGCTTATTCCACTGGTCTAGGAGATTATATCGATGGCTTTGATTTTGTAGTAAGGGTAAATCGTGCTCCCTATATCGTCGCTACAGGAAAATTTAAGGCGGATATTGGTACTCGCACAGATATATTGTTCCACAGTTTTCATGAAAATGATGAATCGGGAGGTGGAATACTGGATTTTGATATGTACAAAAAGCAAAGCCTCAAGTACCTTATTAATCCCCGTAACAACCGAGCTGGAATTCAGATGACTCTAAATTTCTATAAGAAATACCATCAGAGTCAAAAGGTTTTCACTTTGCCTAAAAAACTTCATCAATTGGTGTGTGAACCTCTTGGTGAATTCAGGCCAACTATAGGCTACCTCGCACTAATGAGTTTGCTACATAGTCAATTTTCAGAATTATATATTACAGGTTTTACTTTCTATAAAACTGACTTTGGGGCTGGCTATAGAGATCATATAAAGACAAAGGAGGCAGCTAAAGATTTTATTAAGAAAGTGGGAGTTCATGACATAAATATGGAGTTTTATGGATTTCGAGATCTCGTAACCATTATGACTTTAAATAAAAAAATAATTTTAGATTTAAAATTAATTGAAATACTTCAAGCACATAAATAGTTTTGAGAAAGTCGTCTTTATAATCTCAATCATCGGAGTTTTAATCACATTTTTAATTTCCTTCCAAGCTTGGCTTATAAATGATGATTTTTTATTTATCACTAACTTAAGGAAGTTAGGTGTTAGTAATTTTCTTTTTGAAATGTATCTTAATTGGGATGGTAGGCAATTAACGCCAGCAGGATTTTTTCAATCTGTTTTTGAATTGTATTTATACCCTTATCTATCTGTTCCGATTTATTTGACAGCATTCTATTTTTCTGTGTTTAATTTGTTGAAAATGCTGTTTCGATTAGCGTTTAAAGAGATATTTGTTTTGACTTTTTTGTTTACTTTCTCAATGTTTCCATTTTTAAAACATATTGTATTTTGGCAAAATGGTGGTATTTATTCATTGTTTTTACTTCAAGGTGTATTACTTCTAATAATTTTTGAAAGGAAACCAATTGATAATTTGTTATGCCTTTTTATAATTGGATTGATTTTGTCTCTGACAACTCAGAATTTATTCATTCCAATTTTCTTATTTGTATTGATCAAAGTTTTGCATGATTTTTATTTTCATAATAAATTCAATTCAAAAGATTTAATTATACTTGTGAGTATGATTGTTGGGATAGGTATAGTTTCATTCGCACCTGGAAATTTTTCGAGAATAATAGCACAGACTGAAGTTAATAGTGTTTTAGATTCGATAAAATTTATACCCTCACTATATTTGTCAGTTATTGGATACGCTAAATATCCACTAATTATTGGATTTATTTCGTTTTTTTATTTCGGTTCTAATCTTTCAGGAATGCATTCTAATTATTCAATTAATAAGTTTATATTTCTGTTTTTCTTCCTTTCGTTTTCATCAATCCTTATATTTTCTAGATACCCACATTTAGCTTTTCCTAGATCCTTGTTTATGGCATCATTTTTATGTTTCCCTTTAGGAGCATTCTGTGGTTCTCGCTTAAGTAAATACCTTCATATAATTATGAGAAGAAGCAGTATTGTGCTACTTCTTGGGGTTTCTTTAATGTTCTTTATCCATCAATTTTATTACATATATAAATGTAGTGAAAGTATAGAAACTAGACATAATTTTTTACTAAGTAAGTCTGGGTCTAGCGAGACAGTAAATTATGAGCTGATAAAATGTTCGAATATTTTGATTTTTATAGTTCCTTCTCAGCAACCAATTTGGCAACCTTATCTGAAATCATATTACAATATTGAAAATTTAAGATTTGAAGATTAAGATAAGTTTGCTTTATTATTCAGTTGTTTTAGATTCATCTCATGGAGGGAGTAATCATGCAAATCAGTTTTTGAAGTTTGCGGGTAAGCATGCTGAAATAGGTCAAATACTTACTTTTCCAAAGCTAAGTCAAGGAATAAATGTTTCTTCTGGACAAAAATGGAAATGGGTAAAAGGGAATAGATGGTTTCTTCCTATTCGTTTTTATAGGAGAAACTCACATTATTTTAAGGAATTGGTAGAGCTAATTAAAAAGGAATTACCTGATGTGCTTATCATGAGGCCTGATAATAATTTTCTTCAGATTGGTCGCTTGAAGAAGCTATTTCCTGACTTGTTGATTGTATCTGAAATTAATACTTCAGCATTTTCAGAAAGCTATTTGCAAATTCCTTTTCGATCTTGGTTTAGGAAGCTGGAACAAACCACATATACCGAAGCAGATTTGAACTTTTTCGTTTCTGATGCCCTTTGTGAGGACATTTTAGGAAATAGGAAAGATAAAAAAAGAGATTTCGTGGTTTACAATGGGGTAGATCCTTTGAAGTTTAAGCGAAAGCATGATATTAACCATTACAAGCAAAAAATAAACTTAAAAGGAAAAACCGTTTTAGGTTATTTAGGCACCTTGGATATTCACAAGCATGTGGATGTTTTAATTCGAGCTTTTTCATTATTACGGGAGGATTATGAAGACTTGGTGTTGTTAATCGTTGGTGATGGGCCTGAGAAAGAAAAGCTGGATAAATTAATTAACGAGCTGAGCCTGAAAGATGTAATCTACATCACGGGATGGAAGAATGCAGAGGAAGTTCCGGCCTACGTTTTCTCTTTTGATATAGCGATACATCATTTTGCCAATTCTTATGGCTGTCCTCAGAAGTTACTGGAATATATGGCTGCGGGTATCCCATCTATTGGTCCGGATATACCTTTTGTGAATGATAATTTTGAGGGTGGCAAGCATTTACTTATTACCAAATTTGAAACTAGGAAGATTGTAAACTCTATTAAAAATTTACTTGATGATCCTGTTTTGGCAGAAGAATTAGCAAGATCGGGAAAAGAGTATGTAGCTGGAAAATTTACTTGGGAGAAAAGTGCTGATGAAATTATTAAACAAATTGTATTGAAACTTAATGAAGAAAATTAGAGTAGGTACAATAGGTTTGAGCTATAACCACAGGAAAAATTTCTTTGGCCTTGTTTCCACTGAAGTTGCTTATTCCAAGGTCTTGGATTTGATTTCTCCATATCGATTTATGATGCGTTCTCCCAGGCTTAAGAAACTGTTGGCTCATCCTATAATGAAGAATATTCATTATGCTCCATTTCAGAAAAAAGTTGATCTCTTTCATTTTTTCAATGCACTTTCACTTTCAAAGACTCCTTGGATCACCACCTTTGAAACCTCACTACCTCGCTGGGGAATCGATAAATTTGGGTTAAAGACAATCATTTCAGATTCATGTAAGGGGATAGTTGCTATGAGTGGCTGCGCAAAATCTATTATGTTAAAACGCGTCGAGGAAGAGTTTCCTGAATACCTTCAAAAGATATCTGAGAAATTAACAGTGATTCACCCTTCACAACACCCCAACCTTGGTTCTTGGGAAGAAAAAGGAGTAGTCCTTGAGGATTCATTGGTTTTTACATTGATTGGAAATGATTTCTTTAGAAAAGGCGGAGCAGAGACTTTAAGGGTTTTCGATCGTTTAATTTTAGGAGGAGCGAATGTTCAATTAAGGATTATAAGTAACCTAAAATTCAATGACTATGCTTCTAAAACTACCCAAGCAGATCAGGAATGGGCTTTGAAAGTTATTTCAAGATATCCTGATCAGATTTTTCACTTTAAAAACATCCCAAATACAGATGTCCTTGAGCTATTGAAATCGACTCATGTGGGTCTACTCCCCACCTATGCTGATACATATGGGTATTCAGTGTTGGAATACCAATCTATGGCCTGTCCTGTTATTAGTACAAATATCAGAGCCTTACCGGAGATTAATTCTAATGAAAAGGGCTGGGTAATAGAAGTCCCCAAGGATGAATATGGAGAGGGCTTATTTAGAAAGAATGAGGAGCGGCAACTGTTGTCTAGAATTGTAGAAGAGGCATTGGAAAAGGTAATACTTGAGATACTTGCGGATGCATCAATAATTTCCAGCAAAGGAGAGAAAGCTTTGCAAGGACTTAAGGAAAAGAATAATCCCAAAAAAAACGGAGAGGCTTATTTGGAGATATATAAGAAAGCTTTGAACCGTCTTGATACCGTCTATTCAACCCCCTAGAAATTGAAAAAGCAATTTCTATATAATTAGGGAGATAGCCTCAGTCATAACTTCTTCGCAATGACGTTTAGACAGATTGTCGCGCTCGTGCCTCGCTGGCAATGAGGTAAATGAAAAAAAATGAAAATCATTCAACTTATACAAAAGCCTCAGCGAAGAGGAGCGGAGATCTTTGCAGCTCAACTAAGTGAGCAGCTTAAGCTTACTGGAAATGAGGTTTTGTTGATTAGTATTTTTGAAGGTGAATCTGACCTACCTTTTTATGGGAAATGGATAAGGTTAAATAGACCGATTGGATATCGGTTTTTTGATTTTAAAGGGTGGAAACAATTTTCGAGAATTGTCAAAGATTTTAATCCAGATATCATTCAGGCAAATGCAGCTGATACCCTTAAGTTTTCAATTTTCTCCAAAAGGTTATTCAAATGGAAAAATCCTTTAATCTATCGCAACGCAAACCAGATGGGGGATTTTATCAGAAATGGTTTTCATAAAAGCTTCAATCAATGGCTTTTAAATCAGGTGGCGGGAATAGTTTCGGTATCAAAAGCCTCAGCAGAAAACCTTCATAATACTTTTTGCTACCCTTTGACTAAATCAATCGTAATTCCAATTGGAATAGATTTGAATGAAATTGATCTTAAGCAGAAAGAGAAAACATTGATCAACTTACCTGAGAACTTCTTACTGCAAATTGGAGGTCTAGTGCCTGAGAAAGATCCTTTAGGTATGTTAGCTATTTTCTCAAGGATTTCTGCAACTCACCAAGATTTACATTTAGTCTTTCTGGGATCTGGCATTCTTCGTGAGAAATTAGTAGAAAAAGTAGAAGAGCTAGATATAGAATCTAAAGTGATCATGATTCCTGCCCTTGAAAATATTTTTCCCATTTTAAACAAAGCCACAGCCTTGGTATTGCCTTCTAAAATAGAAGGTCTACCGGGAGTTATTTTGGAAGCTATGTATTGCAAAGTTCCTGTGATTGCTTATGATGTAGGAGGCATTGGTGAAGTAGTAAATAAATATAGAGGATGGTTAGTGTATTCTGGGGATTCTAAATGTTTTGAAAATGAATTGAATCATCTAATTCACACTACCGATTCAGAACGTTGTGCTTTGCTCTCAACAAGTTCGCAATTCATAGAGGAGCACTACTCTATTTCCAAAATTTCAACTCAATTCGAAGCGTATTTTAATCAATTATAAATGAGGCAAAAACTTTTAAAAATTTTTCGATCCAAGGTGCTCCAGCCTTTATGGATAAAATTACACCACATTTCCTTGATAGGAATGAATTATTTTGGAGGAGCTTCTCTGAATCATAGCGGTGAGATTTTCGCTTTGAATTATATGAAAGAAAAATTGAAAGGGAAGGGTAAGATTCTGATTTTTGATGTTGGAGCGAATTCAGGTGAATATTCTATCCTAGCAAATGCATTATTTGAGGATACGGGAGTAATACACGCATTCGAGCCATCTAGTTTTACCTTTAAGATATTAGAGGAAAAAACAGAGAATTATCCTCAAATAAAGCCGCATAAATTAGGGGTAGGAAGTGAAAACACATTACTGAAATTGTACTCAAGTGGGAAAGGTAGAACAACCGCTTCAGTTTATAATTTAGCTTACTCACTAAATAATTTTAGTGAAGAATTTACTGAATCAATAGAAGTGACATCCGTTGATACGTTTTGTAGAGAGAATGATATTGAAGCTATTGATATTTTAAAAATAGATATTGAAGGCCATGAATTAGCTGCTATTAAAGGAGCTAAGAATATGATTGAATCAAATTCCTTGAATTTTATACAATTTGAATTTGGCAAATGTCACATAGATTCAAAAGTCTTCTTCAGAGACTTTTACGAACTATTGTCCCCTGGATTTAAATTGTTTAGGATAGTTGCTGATGGATTATTTGAAATTAAAAATTATGATTCCAGCTTAGAAATTTTCCATACGGCTAATTATTTAGCTGAAAGGAAAACTCCTTTTAAAAGTTCAATTTAAATTATAGGAAATAAGTAATTTTTAGTGATACATAATAAAATCAAAATTCTTCATTTAATTAAGAGTTTAGGTAGAGGGGGCGCTGAAAAACTCATTCCAGAAACAGCTTTGGTCCATGATCAAAAAAGATTTGAATTCCACTGCCTGTATTTCTATCATCAGAAAAATAACATAGTGGATGAACTGGAATTAGCCGGGATAAAGGTGCATTTAATTCCAACAGGAAATTTGGGCTTGTTTTTTCAGGTAAATAAAGTTAGAACTTTTGCGAAGGAATTGGGTATCGATATTATCCATGCTCACTTACCTTGGGCTGGGATTTTAGCTCGTTTTGTAGGGAATAAATTAAATATCCCAATTGTCTACACTGAGCATAATACCTGGGAGCGCTATAATAAGCTTTCGTATTGGGGTAACCGCATGACCTTTAAGCAACAGGATATAGCTATTGCTGTTTCCAACGAAGTTGCCCTCTCCATGCAGCTCAATTCCATGATTGATCCTTACCAGCGTGGCGGCAGAATGAAGATTAAAGTGATCCAGAATGGGGTGAATACAGATGTGTTTAGGAGAATAGATATCGGGATCTCCAATCCGGAGCAAACTCCCCCTTTAAAAAGGGGGGCAGGGGGGATTTTCACGGATCAGAAAGTCGAACTCCAAATCCCACAAGACGCCCAAATCATCGGCATCGTCGCCGTTTTCCGGGATCAAAAGCGCCTCTGGCTTTGGATTGAAACAGCATTGAAAATACTGGATATTTGTCCTGATACACATTTTCTTATAGTAGGAGATGGGGAGTGGAGATCAAGGCTGGAAAGACAGATAGAGGAATCAGGAAAATCAGCTCATTTCCACTTGGTAGGAGTGCAAAAACAGGTGATCCCCTATCTATCCATCATGGATATTTACCTCAGTACATCTGAATTTGAAGGTTTGCCTATTGCTATGCTGGAAGCCATGTCCTGTGAAGTACCCGTAGTAGCTACCAGAGCAGGAGGAATAGGCGAGGTGATTCAGCATGGCGTCCAAGGTTTCTTATCTGAGATCGATGAATACCAGGAATTGGCAGGATATTGCATGCAACTCCTAAATAATGAAAGACTTCAAAAATCCATGTCCCATGCTGCCCGTGAGCGTGTAGTAGCTCAGTTTAGTATGAAGAGAATGGTAGAGGAATTAGAGGGGGTATATGAGTCTGTGATTGCCAAATGACTTATTTTAGAAAAAGTAGCGTAATTGGATTTCTGTCAGATAGAACCAATTCGTGTCAGGTTGAGCGTAGACGAAACCCACACCACTGCCTTTCTGTTTTCCGCCAATTCCAATTTGAATTCCTTACCTTAATTTCAAATTCAACAATTTCAAATTTCAAATTCAATCATTTTAAATTCACGAAGTGCTCGGTGCCGTAGTCCTTATCCTCCTTCTCTTTGGTATTAGCCAACCTATTCTGGGAAATCTCCAGAAAGAGCATAATTGGGTTAAAGCGGGTTTGCTCAACCAGATGTTCTGGTATCATATGTTTTTTGGATTAGTGTATTGGACTTATAGCCAGTTTAATAGATCTGATTCTCAGATGTATTATTGGTATACAAAGACCTCTACTAATTGGTATGACAATTTTCACGCTGGGACTGAATTCGTTCATTGGCTGTCATATCCTTTTGTAAAATGGTTTGGGTTCAATTATGATATGATGATGTTCCTCACTACCTGGTTAGGGTTTTGGGGCTTCGTTTATTTCTACCTATTTTTTAAAGAGAACCTGAGATTTAATCCAAAATTTGAGGGTTGGGATGCCATTACCATCTTTATGTTTCTACCCAATATGCACTTCTGGACCGCCTCTCTGGGAAAAGGAGCGGTTATTTTTGCAGGGATTGGGTTTTTAGTTTATGGTCTTTCCTGGCCCATAAAAAGGATTCCTCATATTGCATTTGGGAGTTTTCTTTGCTATATGGTAAGACCACATATTCTCTTTGCAATTTTGATTGGAATGGGAGTAGGCTTTGTTTTGGGGCGTGAAAAAGTACCGATCTATCAAAAGTATTTGGTGGTCCTATTTGCGATAGGAATGAGTATTTATGTGTATGAAGATTTGATTAAATTTTTGGGTTACGATCCAAATAATCTGGTAGATAGTTTTGAGGAGGAAACTGCCTTAAATAGAGGTAGACTAGTAACTTCGGGGTCAGGGGTAGATATGGGGTCTTACAGTATGCCTATGAAGCTCTTTACTTTCTGGTTTAGACCCCTGTTTGTTGATTCTCCAAATGCCTTAGGAATAGCAATTTCTTTTGAGAATGCCCTTTATATCTACATGTTTAGTAAGATTGTTCGTAAGGACTTTCTAACCTATATCAAGATCGCTCCCGCCATGGTAAAGATGTCTGCGGTAGTATTTATCTCCATCTCCATCTCCATGACCTTTGTGATGTCAAATCTGGGCATTATCATTCGCCAAAAATCCCAGATCATGTACTTTATGCTCTTTGTGGTAGTCGCCTTTATGGATTGGCAAAAAACCACCCGCATCAAAAAACGCGGCGAGATCTTTAATAGAATAGTGGAGGAGGAGCGAAAGAATCTGGAGCTAGCGGAATCAACAAATAACAACTAACAACTAACAACTAACACCCAACAACTAACAACTAACCCCCATGTCCCCCGGCACCTTCACCATCTCCCTTGATTTCGAACTCCTATGGGGAATCTTCGATAAAATTGGAACTGCCTACAAGCCCTCTTACTTCCTAAATACCCGGCAGATTGTGCCAATTATGTTGGAGAAGTTTACCACAGCTAATATCCAGGCTACCTGGGCTACTGTAGGGATGCTCTTTGCAGAAAATGAAGAAGAGTGGAGAGCATATTCCCCGGAGTTTTTACCATCCTACCGTGATAGAAAATACTCCGCCTATGAATGGGTGAAAAAGAATGGCATTAGACCTGAAGTTCATTTTGCGCCAGATCTGATTCAGCAAATCATTGATACCCCAGGTCAGGAATTGGGCTCCCATTCCTTTGCCCATTACTATACCCTGATGCGTGGTCAAAGCCCCGAACAGTTCCGTGAAGACCTAAAGGCCACCCAAAAAATCTCCCAGGATAAGTTTGGGAAGAAACTTGAATCCTTGGTTTTTCCCCGCAATCATATAAATGAATTGTATCTGGGGATCTGTGTGGAGGAGGGGTATAATTATGTGCGCGGGAACCCAAAAAATTGGTTTTGGCAGGAGACCCAGCATGAGAATTTAAGTAAGAAAATATTCCGCTCTGCTGACTGCTTTTTTCAGGTTGGGGCTAAGACTTCATATCCACTGGATGAGGTGAAGATTTTCGAGGATGAACCAGTAATCATCCCAGCATCCAGAATTCTTCGGCCACAACAGCAGAGTAATTTTATAATGAACAAGAGTCGCATGTTACGTATTAAGTCAGAAATGGAACATGCAGCAAAGAATAATGAAGTCTATCATTTGTGGTGGCACCCACATAATTTCGGAGCAAATCCTGAAAGTTCTTTAGCTGAATTGGATGAGTTGATTACGCATTTTTCCCAGCTACAAGCGGAATATGGCTTCCAATCCAAGAATATGCGTAGAGTAGGTCAGCAAATAAAAGAGATGGCTGTAACAGTCTAGTTTATAATTGCCCAATATTTCAAAAACCTCAGACCCCAGGATCTGAGGTTTTTTTGTTTCCATATCCATGTAACCTTTGAGGTGTCATCCCGAACTGCCATCGGCAAGAGAGGGATCTCCTCGAAGGTTTTTTGATTTGAACATTACTTTTGTCACCAGTCCCCCGCCGCCGTTCGTGTCCGCAGCCGTTCGTTTCACGAATGGCCCCAGCAAGCGCAAGACCGCTGTTCGGGATTACAAATCCCGAACCATTATCGTAGGATTTCCAATCCGACAACAACCAACTAGCGCAAGTCTCATGACTTGTGCTTTTGATATTGCAGTCTCCTGACTGCCTCCTCTGTTGTCCTGCTTCTCGAGAAGCTGGACTCAACTGTTATGGATTTGTAATCCCGAACCATTATCATAGGATTTCCAATCCGACAACAACCTTCCTTTCTTACCAAAAATCGTCCATCCCACATCCGAAATCCGAAATCGATTCAGTTTTCATCTTGCTGGCATAATGCCTTCGTCTCCGAATGACGATTTCGGGCCAGCGCTGGTTAACAATTACAACCTTATTCCCAGGGTTGAAACCCTGGGCTACCAATAGGTCGTCCCTACAGGACTTTTTCATATTGGTATTTATCAACGATGTAGGGGCGAATCAACATTCGCCCGTTAGAACAGGGCCTCTGTTGTCCCACGATCCATGGTCTGTGTCGCACAGACCACCTAGCGCAAGTCTCATGACTTGTGCTTTTGATATTGCAGTCTCCTGACTGCCTTCGTTTTAATATTTTTGCTCACAGATCATTTCACAATGGATCCGTTTTCCATCTTGCTGGCACCACGAATTCATCTCCGAATAATGATCCTGGGCCAGCGCTGTTGAACGAATACAACCATATTTCCAAAGTTGAAACCCTGGGCTATTACTGTTGCATGCCTTCAGCATGCTCTTCATATCCAACTATCGCCGCAAACGCCAACCGCTAACCGGCATCCGCGAAACGAAAATGCAATGGTAAAACCTCCGCTGTTCGTAAGGGTGCGGTGGGAAGCTGAAATAGCGGGGCAGGCGGCTGGAATTCGGGTTGAAGCATTATTTCAGCAAGCCTTTTGGTTACTTTTGGGCTCAAAAGTATCAGAGAAGATGATATGGATCTCACATCCGAAATCCTATATCGATTCGGTTTCCATCTTTTGCCTGCCCGCCGTGGCGGGGCAAAATGCCACATCTCCACTAGAGGATTCCGAGCCAGCGCTGTTGAAATATCATGCTCCGTTTCAACCTAGGGCTGCGTCGTACCTCCTTACCCTGGGCTATTAATATTGCATGCCTTCAGCATGCTTCTCATTTCCAACTATCACCGCAAACGCCAATCGCCAACCGACAACTTTCATTCATTTTAAATTTTAAATTCCTTCATTTTAAATTCTTAATTTCCTCCGTTTCCATCTTGCTGGCTTGACGTCTTCGTCTCCGAATTATGATCCTGGGCCAGCGCTGTTGAATTATTACATCCTTAAACACCGGGTTAAAACCCGGATCTACCCATCTTGAATACCTACGGCATGCTCTCCAAATTCCAGATCTCTTACCATTTTAAATTCTTAATTCCTTCATTTTAAATTGTAACAACCCACACCTGTCCGCCGTGGCGGAACCCACAACCAACAACGAATATCTTCCACCAATTTTAAATTCTCAATTCTCAATTCCTCCCACACCTGACACCTGACACCGGTCACCGGTCACCCAACAACCCACAACTAAAAAACCTCCAAATCCCCCAAACTCCAACCCCAAGGCTGCTGTAGTAAATCCTCTGAAAGTGCTACTTTCCTAAGCGTTACCTCTGGACCTATAGACATCACAGGCATTAAACCCATTTCTATAGGCAACTCTTTTCCAAACTGTAAACCAGAATAGGAGGTGAACCTGACTTTCTCATTTTTTTCAATAGTTTTCAATAGTTTGTTCAGCTGTTTTTTTTCATTTTGACTAAATGCTGGCAGTGAAAAGAAATCAACTATTCTAAGTTCCCTGCCAATCTTTCCTTCCTTAATTCTATAAATCAAGAGATAAGTTTCCCCATCGCTAATAAAATGGTAAGGGAATAATGGACATAGCACGTAGCGCCAGTGTATGTAGCCTCTGACTAGATTTGTGCTAATTAATTCAGAAGTTTTTTTCGAATGTTCTATTTCTTGGATCAGTTGACTGATGCTACTCCAGTTGCTTTCCTGAGTATGGCTTTCACTTTTTCCTAGACTTAAAGGGAAATGAATTTTCAGCGGCAACTTCCCCCATTTTTCCCAACCCATCTTCAGGTATCCCGACATACTCTGGACATTGGGTGTGTTATAAATCAAATCCACTCCTTGATTTTTGATTTCCTCTATCAGTGAAAGAGTGAGCTTTTTAAAAATCCCCTTGCCCTGATACTCAGGGTGAATTGCTGTGTCTACCGCCCTGCAGGCTTTGAAGATTTTTTCCCCCTGGTGAAATTCCCATCGTAAAAATACCCGTACACCACAGATGATTCCATTTTCCTCTGCCACGAGCACAGGCGATTCTCCAAATGGATTTTCCACATGTTTCCAGTTCCAAAGAGCCTCTGATTTTGGGATTAGACTTTCACCCAAAGAAGCCTTTAAAAGATGAATAATTACGGGTAAATCGCCTGGAATAGCCTTTCTGATCTGCATGGGTTGAAGATAGGAAGATTTTTTATTTGGGTTTAAGAGAGCTTTGAATGGATTTATAGCTGAAAGATCATTTGTGTGATTTCACTTGCGCTAGTCCTAAAGGGTACTTGCCGCAGAATGTTGCTGCAATTAAATAATCTAAAAGGCTAATCGTCTAACTGAATTCCCGTTTCCATCCTCCTGCTTTTACTTTCTTATTAGAATAGGAGAATTCCGGGCAGGAGGGGGGAATACGTTAATCTATCCGACTACAATGGATTGATCCCTTTGGGGCCATTATGTTGCTTTCACCCATCGGCCATCCAACACCCAACATCCCACATCGGTCATCCGTCATCCAACACCCAACATCGGTCATCGGCCATCCAACATCCCACATCTCACATCCTATTTTAAATTCATAATTCTCACATTTTAAATTCCTACATCGGTCATCGGCCATCCCACATCGGTCATCGGCCACCCAACAACAAACAACTAACCCCCATACCCCTTCTCCTGAAGTATTTTTATATATTTGATCCAAGCTAAATTTATGCTTCTAGAATGAAGAAAATCCTTTTTGTACTCAGCATTGTGATTTTTGCCACAAGTTGTATCAGTAACAAACGAATCACCTATCTGCAAAATCTTCCAGATAATACCCCTATAGATCTAAATGAATTTATTCCATACGCAGAAGTTGACTATCAATACGTATTGCAACCCTATGATATTGTTTCGATTGATTTTGCGACTTCTGACCCTGAATTGATTGAAGCATTTTCCTTCCAAAATTCTCAGAGTATGGGTGGTATGGGAGGTAGCGGAGGCGGTGGTGGTGGAGGTTCTGACCCCTTGTATTTCCGAGGTTATTCCATAGATCAAAAAGGAGATGTGGAAGTTCCAAAACTCGGGAAAATCAATATCGCTGGACTAACAGAAGAGCAAGCCAAAGACAAAGTGCAACTTGAAATCAACAAGTTTTTCAAGGAAGAGATCTATGTCAAACTAGGAATTGCAGGCATAAGATATACCACGCTTGGGGAGTTTAACTCAGTAGGTGTCAATGTGATATATAAGAATAGGGCAACTATTTTTGATGCCCTGGCTAACTCTGGTGAAACCACCCTCTTGGGTAAAAAAAATAAGCTATTCATCATCCGCCAGTACGACGGTGGAACTAAGATTCATCAGATCAATCTAAATGATAGAGCACTATTGGCAAGTCCATTTTATTTCATCCAACCTAATGATATATTATATATGGAACCAATGAATATCAGGCAATTTGGTAACGCAGATAACCTGACCGCATCCCTAGCTCTTTTTGCAGGTTTGCTAGCTTCCACACTTTTAATTATTAATTTGGTAACGGGTAATTAGTTGATATGGAGAAGTTAGACTTAAGCCAGTTAGATAACGAAGAAAAAGCACTGGAGATCAGGTACGTGGTCGCCAAGTACATTCGCTATTGGCCTTGGTACCTACTTTTTATTACGATCTTCCTCATCGCTACTTTTCTTTTTCACCGCTATACAGTGGACGAATATGAAGTGTCAGGCTCCATGGTGATCAAAACTAACACTTCTCCTGAAGCTCGTATTTTAGATAGATCTAATATATTCTCTACAGGACTCAATCTTGAGAATGACATCCTGCGGTTAAGATCAAAAGGTTTGGCCCACCAAGCACTAGAAAAACTTCATTTTGACGTGGAGTACTATGCCAAAACCAACATAAAAGCGATTGAATTGTATGACCGCTCTCCAATACGCATTGAAGTAGACTGGAATCATTTTCAGGTGTCAGATGTCCCTATTCAGCTGGAGATATTGTCGGAGAATACCTTTCGCCTCACTAAAGAAGAGAGTGGATTTATGGATTTTAATTCCGCCATGGCCGCTGGAGATGAATCCATTTATGACAAGACCTATTCTTTTGGAGAGAAAATAGAAACTACCCGATCTAAATTTATTGTGCACTTGGTAAATCCAGGAAGGACGAATGAGGTCTTAGTTTTTAAGCTTAGAAACCCAAGTTCCCTGGAAGATACCTACGCTAGATCAGTACAGGTGAGTTTGCAGAATGAATACAGCTCAGTGCTTCGATTGAGTACTACCACCAAAGTAGTAGAAAAAGGAAGGGATTACATCAATGCTTTGATGGAATCTTACATAGCATTTGACCTGAGCGAAAAGAATAAGATTCAGGAGAATACACTGGCCTTTATCGAAGAACAACTAGGCTTTTTGGAAGATTCCCTACAGCAAAAGGAACGGGAATTACAGGATTTCAAGGTTGAAAACAAACTATTGGATGTTTCAGCTGAGTTTTCCAACATACTCGGCAAGATGAATACCCTCGATGAGATGAATGCCGAGATTGATTACCAATTGGAATATTTCGAGCAGATCCGTAGCTATATGGAGCAAAAGAGTCGGGATTTTTCTGATGTGATAGCTCCTTCAGTCATAGGAATTCCTGATCCCTTGTTGAATGGGCTGATTCAGACCCTGGTTACCCTCTCTCAAGAACGTAGAAAGTTGCTTGCTACCGTCAATGAAAATCATCCGGAAGTGCTGAAAATCGATGTGCAGATGGATAAAACGCAGGATTTTCTTTTTGAGAATGTGGTGAATCTTATTGAAAACACCAAGCAGAAAAAGAAAAGCATCCAACGGGATATCCAGGTTTACGATGCTGAATTTTCTACACTGCCGGAATCCGAATCTAAATACTCAGGGATTTTCAGGGAATTCAAACTCCGTGAATCTCTCTATACCTACCTCCTTGAAAAACGAGCTGAAGCTGGAATTGCAATGGCCTCCAATGTTTCTGATAACGCCATCTTGGATGCTGCAAGACGAGGAACTTTGATATTCCCTAAGAAGCAACAGAACTATGGTTTGGCAATTGTCCTAGGCTTTTTGATTCCTTTTGGGTTTGTGGTAGTGAGGGATATTTTTGACGATACCATCAAAGATCAGCGTGATCTGAAAAAACACTTCATGATTCCTCAGCTGGGAATCGTAGGATACAGTCTTAAGGATACTAATAAGGTGGTATTGGACTTTCCTAAATCTGCAGTTGCAGAATCCTTCAGATCTCTTCGATCGGCAATTACCTATTTGGCAAGTGGAAAAAACACCAAAATGATCTTGGTTACCTCCTCTGTGTCAGGAGAAGGCAAGACGTTTACCTCCTTAAATCTGGCTTCGGCCATGGCCTTAGGCTCTAAGAAAACGGTGGTAGTAGGAGGGGATTTAAGAAGACCTAAACTTGCTTCCTATTTTGGGGAGTCAGATCGAGTGGGGTTATCTACTTACCTCATTGGAAAAGTTGAGGCGGAAGCAATTGTGATGCCTTCCACCCATGAGAATTTATGGTTTGTTCCTTCAGGAGTCATTCCTCCTAATCCTGCAGAATTGCTGCAGACACCAAGACTTATAGAGTTTTTGGAATACCTAAGATCCAATTTTGATGTAGTCATTTTTGATACTCCTCCAATGGGACTGGTGTCAGAGACGATTGATTTAATGAGGCTTTTTGATATCAATCTATACGTCGTAAGACAGAATTACACAGTAAAAGATCACTTGGTGATGATCAATGACTTATTTAACAATAAGCAGGTTAAGAATGTATATGGAGTTTTTAATGGTATTGTGAATTCAGGGTACCATTACGAAGGTTACAATTATGGTTATGGTAATACTTACTTGTACTCTCAAAACAATAAATACATGTACAATTACTATGGGGATGACTTGGAGACCAAAAAGAAAAAGATCAAAAAAAGTAATAAGAATATCCTTCAGCGTCTGAAAAAGGCCTTTAAGATGAAATGAGACAGGTTAATACACTAAATCACAGGAGTTAGGTCAGCTTTTCCAGTTAACCTACTCACCTTTGCACTCTTAAATAGGAGTTTGCCAAACAATCAGTTAAGATTATGCTTACCACAGCCGCTCTAATTCCCGCCAGATACGCTTCTACACGTTTGCCTGCCAAACTTATCCAGGATCTTGGAGGGAGGTCTGTAATTCAACGAACCTACTTAAGCACCTTGGCTACAAAGGTCTTTGATGAAGTGTGGGTGGTAACAGACCATCCCGAAATCCAAAAACAGATTGAGGAAGTTGGTGGGAATGTGTTTTATAGCGAAACAGCCCACGAAAGTGGCTCCGATAGAATAGCGGAGGCTCTGGAAAAAGTGGAAGCCGGGATCATTGTGAATGTGCAAGGAGACGAACCCTTTCAGGACAAGAAGTCTTTGGAGGATTTGGTGGCTGTTTTTGAGGATAAAGCAGTAGAAATAGCTTCCCTGAAAACCCTGATTTCGGAGGATGAAGCACAAAACCCAAATTTTGTAAAGGTTATTTCGGATTTAAAAGGAGATGCCCTGTATTTTTCAAGATCACCAATTCCATACAATCGGGATAAAATCAGAGAACTTCAGTATTGGAAGCATATTGGAATTTATGCCTACAGAAGGGAAGCCTTGGTTCATTATACTTCATTGGAGAAAAGTACGCTGGAGAAGGTTGAAATGCTTGAGCAATTAAGGCTGCTTGAAAATGGGTTTAAGATTAGGATGGTTTCCACAGTTCATCATTCAGTTGCCATAGATACCTTGGAAGATTTGGAAAGAGCCAGAAGTATTCTGGGCTTGAGGAATTAAGGGTCAAGGGGGGCGATTATCTGACATCGGTCATCTTGCTGGCAAAACGCCACATCTGCCAAAGACATCTCTGGGCCATCGCTGATGAACTGACCTAATTTTTTTCACTGGGTTAGCCCCGAGCTATCGGGGCCTTGGCTACAAAGGTTAGATCACTAAGAGGCCATTATGTTGCTTTCACGCATCCAACACCCAACATCGGTCACCGGACATCCAACATCGGTCACCGGACATCCAACATCCGTCACCGGTCATCCAACATCCGACATCGGTCACCCAACATCGGTCATCCGACACCCAACATCGGTCATCCAACATCCGACACCCAACTCTCTCCTCCCCATTAGGGGTCGGGGGAAACACCCCACAACCAAGCCTCAAAATAACTCCCAACCAAAAAACTAAATTAGTTTCTACTATTTATTTACTCATTTACTGGATAATTTACCTTTCGGATTGTTTTCTAAATCCGCTATATTTTTAAAAAGTAACCAATAACCACAAATGACCAATACTTCATCACCATTGGAAGACGGTTCTAAATTGAATTCCCCAAATGGCATACAATTTTTGAATAAGGATACAGAAGTTGAGTTTGATGGCATTAGCAAACTTGCCTGCATGCTCACCACCTGTTCTACTTCCCTCATTTATTTTTTTGAGGATACAAAGGCTTGGATTAAATCTAGCTACGGCAATAAGGAGGGTATAAAATCAACAGATTTAGATTATAGTTTTGATGAGTTGAAGGATACAGATATCCTTTTTCTGCAAACTAAAGAGCAATCCTTAGCTGATAAAGGGTTTAATTTTTTTGCAGCTATTCCAATTAGTAGTAGCAAGGGAGAGATTATGGGGGCTTTAGCTGTACTGGATAAGCAAGAGAAGATACTTCATGACGAGCAAATCTCAGGGCTTCAGATTCTAGCAGGCGGATTGAAAAGCTTGCTGAGAGATAAAAGTACCAATCAGGAGCTAACCCAATATGAAAAGCTCTTTAATTTATCTTCAGACCTAGTTTGCGTTGCGGGAACGGATGGATTCTTTAAGAAAATAAGCCCTTCCTTTCAAGACATCCTTGGTTGGGGAGATGATATCCTATTAGGTAAGTCTTTCTTTGAATTGATTCATCCAGATGATCTGGATAAAACTGCTCAAGAAATAGAAAAACTTTCCGCAGGTATTCCCACCATCAATTTTTCGAATAGGTTTTCCACGCTGCATGGTTCCTACAAAGTAATCCAATGGAGAGCTTCTCCTGAACATGAAACCGACTGCATTTTTGCAATAGGAAGGGATATTACTGAGGAGAGAAAAAGAGAATTAGAGCTGGTGGAAAGTGAGGAAAAACTTCGGATGTTTTTTGAAAATTCCCAAGGCCTCATGTGCACCCATGATTTGAAGGGTAGGTTTCTATCAGTCAATTCTTCAGGAGCTGCGATTTTAGGATATACAGTGGATGAAATACTTTCTAGGACGCTTTATGATATTGTGCCCAAGGAAAAGTATCCCGACATGGATAGTTATTTGGAAACTGTGGCCACTAATGGGAAACTAAAAGGGCAGATGCAAACTCTCCACAAAGACGGTTCAAATCGGTTTTGGCTTTTCAACAATATTCTAGATAAAGGCAGCAGAGAAGGGGAGCCATATGTCATCGGAAATGCTATAGACATCACAGAAAGAGCTAGACTTGAAGAAGATCTGAAAGAGGCTCGATGGCTATTGGAAAAGACTGGAAAGATGGCTAGGGTAGGTGGCTGGAATGTGGATCTAGTCAATCAAAAAGTAATTTGGTCTCCGGTGACAAGGTTAATTCATGAAGTAGCCGAGGATTATATACCTGACATTGCAAAGGGAATCGAATTTTATAAAGAAGGAGAAAGCCGGGATGCAATCATAGCAGCAATGGATAATGCTGTTGTGAATGGAGAGCCTTGGGACCTTGATTTGCAACTCGTCACAGCAAAAGGTAACGAGTTGTGGGTTAGAGCTATAGGTCAGGCTGAATTTAAAAATGGAGTTTGTACTAGGGTCTTCGGAACTTTTCAGGACATAGATACCAGTAAAAAAAATGAACTTGAAATTGCCAGCGCTAGAAAATTATTGGACAATGTTTTTAGCGCCACTTCTGAAGTAAGCATTATTGCCACAGACCTGGATGGTGTCATTACTATTTTTAATGTAGGGGCCGAAAAAATGTTTGGCTATTCAGCTGAAGAAATCGTAGGGAACTATACCACCTCAATTTTTCATTCTCCCGAAGAGACCGAAAAGCTCTCTACTGAGCTATCAAAGGAATTTGGAAGGCCAATTACAGGTTTTGATATTTTCAAATCCAAGTCGGAAAGAGATGGCTCTGACAAGCAAGTTTATACTTTTATTACCAAAGACGGCAAAGAGCGTATCGTTTCTTCAGTAGTAACTCCAATTAAGAATGCCAATCAGGAAAGTATAGGTTACTTAAATATCGCCATTGATATCACAGAAAATAGAAAAATCGAACTCGCTCTTTTCAATGAAAAGAGTAGGTTATCTGCCTTTGTCGCGCATACCCCAGCTGCTGTGGCCATGCTGGATCAGGAAATGAAATACATCGTGGTAAGTAATAGATGGGAAGAGGAATATAATTTCAAGGCAGAACAGGTGATAGGCAGATCACATTATGAGATTTTCGGAGAACTCATGAATGAAGAACGTCTTTCTAATTACTCACGGGTTCTCGATGGCGAAGTCATAACTAGAGAAGAAGAGGAAATTGTGTTTCCGGGAGAGATAGAGCCTAAATTCATTTCCTGGGAGATGCGACCTTGGTACTTACATACTGGAGATGTGGGGGGCATGGTGGTTTTTACTCAAAATATTACCCCTTTAATAGCGCAGCGCGAAGAGTTAAAGCGTGCCAAAGAAGCCGCTGAAGAAGCCAGTGTGGCAAAATCTGAATTTTTGGCCAATATGAGCCATGAAATCAGAACTCCATTAAATGGGGTAATAGGATTTTCTGATTTAGTGCTGAAAACCAAATTGAATGAGACCCAGCATCAATACCTCTCAATTGTCACCCAATCAGGAAATGCCCTACTGAGTATCATCAACGATATTTTGGATTTTTCCAAAATAGAAGCAGGAAAGCTGGAGCTGGATGTAGAGAAATGTGATCTGTATGAAATGGCCTCACAGGCTACAGATATCATTATCTATCAGGTTCAAAGTAAAGGATTGGAAATGCTTCTCAATATATCAGGTGACCTACCTAGGTTTATCTATGCGGATGCAGTTCGCCTAAAACAAGTCTTGGTAAACTTGCTGGGCAATGCATCCAAATTTACCGAAAAAGGAGAGATAGAGCTTAAGATCGAAAATCTAAACATAGTGGACGATCAATACACCATTCGGTTCTCTGTACGAGACACTGGAGTTGGTATAAATCCGGTCAAACAAACCAAGATTTTCGAGGCATTCTCACAGGAAGATAGCTCTACTACCAAAAAGTATGGGGGAACTGGCCTTGGACTTACTATTTCAAACCGCCTTTTGGGCTTGATGGGGACGCACCTTCAATTGATATCCAGTCAGGGGAAAGGGAGCACCTTCTTTTTTGATGTAACCTTACAAGCGGAGGAGGGCGAACCTGTAGACTGGGTGGATATAGCTCAAATCAAGAAAGTACTGGTGGTGGATGACAATGAAAATAACAGACTCATAGTCACCCAGATGCTGCTATTGAAAAATATTCAGACCAGCGAAGCTACCAATGGCCTGGATGCTCTTCAGTTATTAGCTACTGGTGAACGATTTGATGTCATCCTAATGGATTATCACATGCCTTTTATGGATGGACTGGAAACAATCAAAAAGATTAAGGAGATTTTTGTGGAGGATTTGGATGAGATGCCAGTCATTTTGTTGCAGAGTTCATCTGATGACCGAAAAATCATCCAAAGCTGTAAGGAATTGGGAGTGAAGCATCGCTTGATTAAGCCTTTGAAACTTCAGGATTTGTACCACGTGCTGTCTCGCCTGAATTCTCATAAGGAAGAGCCAGTTCAGGTACAGGGCGAGCCTGTTAATCAGAAAGAGTTCAGGTTTAAAATCTTGTTGGCGGAAGACAATAAAGTCAATATGATGCTTGCTGAAACAATTATCAAGAATAATTTCCCTAGGGCTATCCTCCTGAAAGCAGTCAATGGACTAGAGGCAATAGAGACTTTTAAACTGGAACAGCCAGATATTCTCCTCATGGATGTGCAAATGCCTGAAATGAATGGCTATGAGGCCACCCGAAAAATCAGAGAACTTACTGACTATAAAAAGATACCTATAGTAGCCATCACAGCGGGAAATGTAAAGGGTGAACGAGAAAAATGTTTGGCGGCAGGGATGGATGATTTCGTGGTCAAACCAATCGTGGAAGAGGTTCTGCTCAATGTATTTGAAAAGTGGTTGGACTTTCCGAAAACTGCCCCGGTAGATTCTAAGTCAGCCGAGAAGCAGATGGAAGAAAATCGGTATGACCCAGGGGTATTAATTAAGTATACAGGGAATGAAACCTTGGTATTGGCAAGAATTTTAGAGATTGTAGAAGACGAATTGATTGATTTTCTGGAAGATACCAAAGAAAAAATAGCCAAAGAGGATTTGGAAGGACTCAATGAATCTGGGCACAAACTCTACGGTACTTCCGTATCATCTGGAATGTCTGTTTTGGCAAAAATGGCAACTGACCTGGAGACGCTCAAGCAATTCGATAAACAGCATGAATTGGACAGGTATGAGCTTTTTCGCAAAGAAATAGAGTGGATAATCAAGCAAATCCAATCCCAAAGGGAGGGTTTGGATTCCTGACTTTCCTTACTAAATCCTTAAATTAAATTAAGTTTCCCCATCAGTTCAGCTCTCTTCGATCTGCTGATTGGGATCACTGATTTCTGGATTAGGATAGTATTGTCTTGTATGTCTATGATTTTCTTGAGATTGATCACATAGGATCGATGCACTTTGAAAAAAATGTCTACAGGAAGTTTTTCGATGATCTTGCTGAGCGTTGTGTGAACTCTGTATTCTTCCTTGTCTAATTTGATCAAGACATAGTCACCTTTTGCCTCGATAAAGTTCACTTCACTGGTGTTTATGTTTATCAGGCGCTTGTCAATGTTGATATAAAATTGATGCTCACCTGTTTTCGTTGGATTTTCACCTTCCGACGAGTTACCTGTAGAGTTAATTAATTTCTCTGCCTTTTTAATCGCCTTCTTAAATCGAACCTGGTCAATTGGTTTACTCAGATAATCAATAATACTTTCATATTCGAACGCTTCAATAGCAGAGTTCCGATCTGAAGAAGTCAAAATAATATGTGGAGGGTTCTTTAGCGTTTGTACAAAATCAAACCCAGTAAACCCTGGCATGTGGATATCTAAAAATATCAAATCCACCTTTTCCTTATTTAGAAATATAAATGCCTCCATGGCATTGGAAAAAGTCCCCGTCACTTCCCAATTAGTTTCCCTACTGCATAGAAATGCCAAGATCTCTCTAGACACGCGTTCATCATCAATGATAATGCAGTTCATAGTTAATCATAATGTTCAGGAAGAAATTTAAGTATTTTAGTTACGATTTCCTGAAAATCTGATTGATATTTTAGTTTTCCGCTTCTTAGAGAGCTTTCGTGCTCTTCAGAAATGGAAACAGAGGCATGCATCTGAAAGAAGGCTACCTTCTGCTTGATTTTGTGAACGATATCAGCTGCCCAATAAAAGTTCTTTGTACGAATAGCATTTTGGTAAGCATTGTATTCCTCGGGTAACTCCTCAATCAAAATTTTAAATATTTTCATTTCAAAAGTTGAATTGCCATTCGATAATTCTTTTAAATACGTCAGAGAAGGTTTTTCCATGTTTACTCGGATTAGTGAAGCCTCACCAGGGTTTAAATGGGATGGATAGGGTATAATCATTCATTGTGGATTCTAGAGATAATTGTCTGATCTCATATACCTCAGATTGAAAATCCTGAAACAGGAAGGCAAAAACCCAAGATTTCGATTTTTTTATATGCACTAAATTTATCTCGCCTGCGTGTGATTCCATGATTTGGACTGCACGTGCGATAAAACTCGTGAAGAGTTCTGTGATTTGGAGTAGGTTTCCTTGGATGATGGGAAGGGTATTGTCCACCTTGATCTTTAAGGAGGCTTGCCCCTCAAACTCAACAAGAATTGACTTGATCAACTGATAGCTGTCTATAATCTGATCGCTGGTTACATGTTCCGGTTGGAACAAATGTAGGTCTGTTGAATTTACCATACTTTCTTGTTTTATAATTTGATGGGGCAAGCGGGGGGGTGACAAACAACTTACTCTCCTCTTACTTAAACTGAATTAGTTTTTTCCAATACTTAAATATCTGAATAACAGTGCTTTTATATTGTGTTGATGAATGTGACTTGAGAATATAACTCGCAACTCCCAGCTCATAGCATGTCCTGATATCCTCTGGGTCATTAGATGTAGTAAATGCAATGGTCGGGATATAATTGAGAGCTGGGTTAGCCTTTAATTCCTTAAGAAATTCAAATCCGTTTTGGCCTGGCATATATAAATCTGTCAAAATCAAGTCTGGAAGTTGCTTGCTTCTTTCTAAATGATTCATAGCTTCATGGCCATCACCTACTATATATAACTCTGCTGTTATAGCCAATTGCTCGATTGTTTTCATAAATCGAAACTGCTCCAGTATATCATCTTCTAGTAATAGGACTTTCACTTCTTTTTTTCTCAAAGGTCGTAATTGAGAAATGGTCAATCTGTGAAATAAGGCAGGATAGGGTAGCCTGAAGGTGAAATGCCAGTACCTATCGACGAATGGTTTTCGAAAGAACTTGTTTTAGAGTGTCTGGTACTCAGAACTATAGTCAGACCACTTATAAAACTCATGGATGCTTGTGTAATGTTGGATTGCACTATAGGTTTAAAAATCCTTATATTTTCACTTAGTTAAGAAGCTGAATGATTAGTAAGACTAGTTGCAGGAGAATTTATGCCAACACTTTTTCCTAAAGACCATCAAAAAGTCATTTTCCAATTATCTAATAACTTGTTGAAGCTAGTCTGCTAGCATCCTTTTTAGCTAGCTTTGGTATTAATAAACCCCATTCTTAGTGAGCGCATATAATAATAAATGGAATTTTCCTTCAGGCGACAGCAAGCTGTTGGAGCTATATAAAACTAACAATTGGTCAGATACTTCCTTAGGCGATCCTCAATCATGGCCAGTCGATTTGCGCGCTATGCTCAATATGACTCTGGAGAATCCCTTGCCGATCTGTATTTTTTGGAGTGGCAAGTTTATTCAGTTATTTAATGAAGCATACGCAGGGATACTGGGAGATGGTAACTGTGCCGCAGTTCTAGGTAAGGAAGCAAAAGAGATTGGCTTGCAGAAATGGCAAAAGATTGCTCCAATTTTGGAGAAGGTGAAAGGTGGAGAATATGTCCGTGTTTCTGACTCCAATCTATCTGCAAAAGACGGGTATTTGAGTGAGAAATTTTTTGACTTTACCTACAGTCCTATCCGGGATACTGCAGGAGTAGTAGCTGGAGTAATCTGCATGGCTGTGGAGATTACCGAGCGAAAATTAGTGGAAGAAAAGTTAGTAGAAAGTAGGGAACTCCTGCATTTTGCCATAGAATCAGTGGATTTGGGTACCTGGGATTACAATCCCCTAAGCAGTAAATTCTCAGCAAACGATATTCTCAAATCTTGGTTTGGCTTGACTCCCATGGAGGAAATTGATTTGGAGCTTGCCTTGAACGTTATTGCTCCAGAAGATAAAGACCGGGTTTCCAAAGCAATAGAAACTGCCTTAAAATATGAATCCGGGGGTAAATATGATATAGAATACGCCATAGTTAACCCCTTGGATTCAGAAAAGCGAATCGTGCATGCCAAAGGAAAGGCTTGGTTTACCGACGATAACGTGTGCTACAGACTGAACGGTACAATGGAAGATGTCACACCGCAAGTATGGAATAGAAAAGCTATACAAGAGCAGGAAAAACGGATTCGCAGTATTGTAGAGAATGCACCCTTTCCCATAGGTGTCTACGAAGGGGATGATCTAATTATTACATTGGCCAACCAGTCAATTTTAGATGTTTGGGGAAAAGGTAATGACGTAATAGGGAAGTCTTATCGGAGTATTCTACCCGAACTGGAAAGTCAAGAAATATTCGAGCAAGTTTATGGAGTCTTTGCTTCAGGTGTACCGTTTCACGCAAAAAACCAACAGGTTGATTTGGTTATAAATGGTGAGCTAAAGCCTTTCTATTTCAATTATAGCTTTACTCCGCTGTATAATACTTCAGGTGAGATCTATGCAGTCATGAACACGGCAGCTGAAGTGACCGATATGCACTTGGCCAATCTCATGCTTGAGGAAAGTGAGAAAAGGTTTAGAAATTCTGTTCAGCAGGCTCCTCTAGGTATCGCAATTATTAGAGGGGAAGATTACCTAGTTGAAATGGCCAATGAAAATTACCTGCTTTTGGTGGACAAAAGTGAAGAGGATTTTATTGGTAGACCCCTATTTGATTCTCTTCCTGAAGTGAAAGAGGATGTGGAATATATTTTTGAGGATATAAAATCCAGTGGTAATCCTTTTTATGGAAATGAGTTCCCAGTTACGCTCAATAGATATGGGAAAAAAGAGCTGTGTTACTTCAACTTTGTCTATCATCCTCTAAAGGAACAAGACGGGGAAATCACCGGAATCATGGTAGTAGCGACTGAGGTCACTGCCACTGTAGAAGCCAAACACCTACTTCAAGAAAGTGAAAAACACTTCCGGAATATGGTGATGCAGTCGCCGATTCCGATGACTATTCTTCGTGGTGATCAATACATTATTGAGTCGGCAAATACAGCCATGTTTGAGACTGTATGGTACAAAAAGCCTGATGATTTGCTCGGGATTTCACTCTTGGATGCATTTCCAGAACTGAAGGATCAGAAATATCCAGAATTACTTCATCGTGTATTTACAACGGGAGAAACGCACAGCGAAAAAGAATCGCTGGCCTTGGTAGAAGGTGATGAAGGTTTAAAACGATTCTATTTGGACTTCGAATACGCCCCTATGTATGACATGGATGGAAATGTGTCTGGGATTATGATTACAGTTCATGATGTGACCGATATGGTCGAAGCTAGGCTGAAGGTGGAGAAAAATGAGGAGCGCCTGAATATTGTAGTAGCAGCTAGCGAATTGGGTGTTTGGGAATACGATTTAGCAACCACAAAAAGCATCATTTCCGGCAGATGTAATGAGATCTTTGGGTTTTCAAGAGATGAGTCCCTTCCATATTCTGTGATGGTAGATGAATTACATCCGGAGGATTTGCAGAAGGTAATGAAAGCTTACGAGCAATCCTATAGCACAGGAAATATCCATTACGAATCCAGGATAATTTGGAAAGATTATTCCACCCATTGGATTGAAGTCCGTGGCAGGGTGTTCTTTGATCAGGAAGCAAAGCCTGAGCGTATGGTGGGTACCATCAGAGACGTGACTGCTGAAAAGAATTTCCATAAACTTCTTTTGGAAAGAGAAGAGAAATTCCGACTGCTGGCGGACTCCATGCCTCAACTCATCTGGACCTCAGATGAAAATGGTGTCATGAATTACTACAACAAAGCAGTTTATGATTATTCTGGACTCACCTTCAATGATCTTGCTGGTGATGGTTGGGCAACAATGGTACACCCGGATGATAGAGAGAAAAATATGAGCAGTTGGCTACATTCTATTTCCACAGGTGAAAAATACAATGTAGAACACCGATTTAGGAATGCAGAGGGAAATTATCGCTGGCATTTGAGTCGCGCATTGCCTCAGCTCGACGATCAGGGTGAGGTCAGAATGTGGGTGGGGTCCAGCACAGACATTCAGGAGCAAAAACTCTTCACTGAGGCATTGGAAGAGCAGGTAAAAGCCCGTACCATAGAATTGAACAAGAAGAACGTTGACCTTGAGAAGATGAATAAGGAGTTACAATCCTTTGCTTATATCTCTAGTCATGATTTACAAGAACCCCTGCGGAAGATCCAAATGTTCTCCAGTATGCTCTTGGAGGATGAATATGAGAATATGAGTGATAATGGTCGGGACATGTTTGATCGTATGCAGAATTCGGCTAAAAGAATGCAGACTCTGATCCAGGATTTATTGGCCTATTCCCGTACAAATAGTCATGAGCGAATATTCGAAGTAGCCAAGGTAACTGATATCATAGATGAAGTAACAGATGATCTGCGGGAAGAACTTCAGCAAAAAGGAGCCATCGTAGAAGTAGATGCCATATGCTCAATCAAAATTATCTCGTTCCAATTCAAGCAATTATTATCCAATCTCTTCACCAACTCACTTAAGTTTTCTTATCCTACCAAAGCTCCAGTGATCAAGATTTCCTGCCAACCGGTGTCTGGGAAGGAAACTGGGAGAAAGGATCTGGTTTCCAAACAACTATACCATCATATCTCATTCTCTGATAATGGGATTGGTTTTGATCCTGAATACAGCGAGAAGATTTTTGATGTATTTCAACGACTTCATAGCAAATCCGACTATGTGGGCACTGGTATAGGTCTATCTATCGTGAAGAAGATCGTAGATAATCATGGTGGATTCATCTATGCAACGGGTGAATCCGGGAAAGGAGCATTATTTGATATTTATATTCCTGCCTAATGGCATAGTAAAAACCTTCTATTGAAGTATTTATAATGTATATCTGCATTTCTGCCAGAAAAAGGATTCTATCCTGATTTTAATGGAGTTGACTTTTGATCAGTTGATGCTGATGGTTTCCGGAGGTTATCCTCCGGATGAGTAGGCCTTTTAGGAATTTTAGGTTTTGTACTGGATAGAATGCCGTTAAGTAAATGACTTGGGCCAGGTTTTGGGAGGGAGTTATTTTTAAGAGTGAGATTCAGTAGAAAATACCGCTGTCTTGCTGTTTAAAATGAATAAGAAAAGGTAACAGCGGAAAGAAATGACCGAGGCTCAGGGCTTTTTGCTTACTTTTTGGCTGCCAAAAAGTGACAAACATAAAACCAATATCAAACGGAAGAAGGTGTAAAGAATGTTGAATTTTTGAAGAAAAAAATTAAACAATGATAAACAGAAGCTATATAAAGGATTATAAAAAAAAGTTCATCAGTAGATTTGAGAACACTTCTGTCACCAGTATCGCATAGGTGGAGGTTTTCTATCTATTTGATCAGAGGAATTTTTGCTTCTGCCATCATTGCGAATACTAACTTTATTTATACACTTATGGGAAAGCAATTAGATTCTATCACTCCTGAATTGATGGAGTTTATTTCAGAGCAAAAACTATTTTTTGTAGGTACTGCCGCGGCAGATGGGAGGGTGAATGTATCTCCTAAAGGAACTGATTCATTCCGGGTAATAGATGGTAATAAAATCATCTGGCTCAATTTGACAGGGAGTGGGAATGAAACTGCTGCCCATCTGCTTAAAAATACCCGGATGACAATAATGTTCTGTGCCTTTGAAGGGAAGCCTATGATTTTGAGATTGTATGGTCAGGCAAGGATCTTCCATGTGCGTGATCAGGAATTTCAAGACTACATCTCTTATTTCCCGGAAAATACTGGCTCAAGACAGATTATAGAAATGAGCGTTGACCTTGTCCAGACTTCCTGCGGATTTGCTGTGCCTTTTATGGATTATAAGGCAGAGCGGGAAACATTAAATTCCTGGTCTAACAAGCAAGGAAAAGAAGGAATAGCTCAATACTGGGAGAATAGAAACACCAAAAGCATTGATGGTTTTGAAACCAACATACTCCAAGACTGAACAGTAGTGTCGCTCAAACCTGGTTAATGGAGAAACCCATTATAAATTCAATAGGTATATCCGCTTTTCTACCAGTCAGATGGCAATAGCAATGTAAGAAATGTTAAACGTAAGAATTGAGGCCACTTCAGCCTGTCCCACCACGATGGGAGTCTTCGGTCACTTGTACTGAGCGTTACCGAAGTATCGGTCTTTCACCCTGATAAGCAAAGAATCTAAGATGATTGGCATCATTGAGGATAATCATAAAATTCAAAATCTTTGATTCTAATCCTTGCTCACTGGGATTGATATGCTACACTTAGGAGCTCAAAGGGAGAAACTCCTAATTTTCTAAAAAAAGCTGTGGCTGCTTACTTTCGTGAAAATTGTGAATAGGGCTTTCCGGTAGCTCTTCCACTAAATTGTATAGATACAATTTACCTTTTGCCATCAAGAAGGTTTCTGATTCATCTAGAGCGCAAATGCCAACTCTCACGTTTTCCATGTTTTCAACGATGTAAAACTCACATTTTCCGGAAGAAATTCCTTCAATAGCTTCTTGGATGGTATACGTCCAATTTTCTCCATTTTCATTGAATCCACCTATATGTGAGATGTCACCCTCAAAAGCTCCGCTTTTTACTTTGTTTACAAATAGCACTCTAAATCTTTTCATGGCTTGTCGTAGTTAGTTGTGCTAATATGCATTTTCATACGTGAACTTCAACTTACGTTTAGATTCTTTAAGTTTTTAGCTTGCGAAGAGTAACTACACTGTTTACCAGTATGCACAAGAAATACGCTAGCTGAGATTAGCCAAGTTATTCCCCAAGGCTAGATTAATTCATAGTTCAATGGAATTAGGAATATGCTTTTATTCTGAATTCACTTTCCTCCAGCTGCCCAACGAATTGCATTGGAAAGCATCAGTCTGAATTCCTCACTGTCTAAAAGTTTTGCATCATGACCTATTAGAAAATAGACGTTACGGGCTTTTTTAGACCTATTTTCCCAGATGACTGGATGATCTCCCATCTTAATATCAGAATCAGGCCGGTAGCTATTTTCATCCACATTTGCGAGTACATGCACATTTGGCCTTGGGTTTTTGTCAAAAATATACCACTCGTCATCCGGAATATCGAAAGAAGGTGGGAGGCCTACAAAAACAGGATGGGATGGAGCTTCTACATGTACAGTTCCTGTTGCCTGCTCTGCGATATAATTTTTAAATCGTATGCCACCCATAAACTCTGAAAACCAGTTCCATAGGGGATATCCATCAAATTCTCCGAGTAAGGTGGCATGATGCAAGCCTACCCAGCCGCCTTGCCCCTCATCAATGTATTTTTCAAAAGCTTTTTCTCCTGCTTCCGTCCAAGTGTATGGAGGGTAGTTCAACTGTATAATGACATCAAAATCGCCCAAAGTCAGGCTGTCTATTTCGGAAGCATAGTTTAAAACGATATAATCCATGTGCTCTTCGGTTGCAAATACTTTCAACCAGTCCAATGCAGCCACTACGAATCCTTCATGCTGATCACCTCTTTCTGTTAGCACTAATGCTTTGAATGGCAAATCCTGTGCGCTTACCAGTTGCAGGGATGAAAGCAGGACCAGATAAATAAGAATGGTAAGGTTTTTCATGTTAACTATCAAAAATAGAGAGTAGTCTTACTGAATCAGTAAGATAAAAATAGGTCTTTAAATAATGAATTGCTTTGGTAAAATACTCTCCAGAGTGACTACTAGGTGACTGGCATCATTGGCGATAATCATAAAAAAAATATGACTCCAAAGAATCCTGCCACTTACCAAATTATATTTTTGAATCACTTCGACATACTTCTATACGCTCAGTAACCGAGCTCGGTGTCCGGAGTTATTAATTATATAAGGTACTACCACAATTTTAATGGATTTTACTCCTGATTTGTTTATGATGATGGTTTCCGGAAGCTATCATCCGGATGGGTGAGCCTTACGGGATTTTCGGTTTTGTACTGAATTGAACGCCGTTAAGAAAATGACTTAGCTCCCGAGGTACGAGAGGACAAGTCGAAAAGAAAATGCCAGGTGGGCATTTTTAGACTTGGGCCAGGTTTTGGGAGGGAGTCATTTTTAGGTGTGAAATGCAGTACAAAATTCCGCTGTGTTGCTGTTTAAAATGAATAAGAAAAGGTATCAGCGGAAAGAAAAGACCGAGGCTCAGGGCTTTTTGGTTACTTTT